>JAESGY010000107.1_pt1 | contig 72027 bp, 55 predicted proteins | sample 9269841 | NCBI WGS metagenome assembly JAESGY01 (sample SAMN17022865, study PRJNA683097) | algae metagenome | isolation source: Spirirestis rafaelensis WJT71-NPBG6 and co-occurring heterotrophs from... | place: USA: Pinto Wells, Joshua Tree National Park, Colorado Desert, CA | collected 2006-08-15 | reverse complement strand
GTCTTTTCTCAAACATATTCGTGCTCCAAAGAAGAAGAAAGACCCTCCAAAGTATGACCCTCAACATCCACATGTCTCGACTGCTAAACTTTTGGCGACTCCAAAAAAGTCACCTTGACAGGGCTACTCCTAACTCCTAACTTTCATGAAGCTTACGCTGGTTGCTTGAGAAAAATGAAAACTACCGGGATTCATCACATAGCGGTTATTTGTTCTGATTATGAACGTTCAAAAAGGTTTTATACAGAAGTATTAGGGTTTTCGATTATTGAAGAGACATTTCGCGCTCAGAGAAATTCTTATAAATTAGATTTACGTGTGGCAGACAACCAGCAAATCGAGTTATTCTCTTTTCCTAATCCTCCGCAAAGGATTAATAATCCCGAAGCTTGCGGATTAAGACATCTGGCTTTTGAAGTTGATGATATAGAGCAAACTGTTTTGGAATTAAAGTCAAAAGGTGTAGAAGTAGAGAATATTAGAATTGATGAAATTACAGGCAAGTGCTTTACTTTTTTTAAAGACCCAGATAATTTGCCGTTAGAGATTTATGAACGTTAGCCAAATTCAAGATGATAATAAGAGAATATAGATTATCTGACACTCAGGTAATAATGAAACTGTTTTACAATACAGTTCATGAAATCAATATTCAAGATTATAGTCAAGAACAAGTAAATGCTTGGGCACCGGAAAATATGGATTACGAAGTTTGGCACAAAAGGTTACAAACCAAGCTTCCCTATATTGCTGAAGATAATGGTGAGATAGTTGGCTTTGGAGAATTAGAGCCGGATGGTCACATTGATTGTTTTTATTGTCATAGCAAATACCAAAAAATGGGTATTGGTTCAAAACTATTAATTCATATAGAAAATACTGCGAAATTACAAGGAATTAAACGTTTATATACAGAAGCGAGTATTACTGCAAAGCCGTTTTTTCAAAGCAAGGGATTTAGCATTGTTAAAAAACAGCAAGTAGAACGACGGGGAGTTACATTTAAAAACTATGTAATGGAAAAATATCTGTGAATTTACACAGATAAATTACAGCCTCATACCTCGTTCCTTGCCTCTAGCAAAAAATGCGCTTCTTGGAGGCTCTGCCTCCAGTAAGTTCAGGAGGCAGAGCCTCTAGGATTGCATTCCCAGGCTGAAGCCTGGGAACGAGAAAAATGCAAAATTTTTGCTATGCTTCATAATGACCGCCAGTAACTTTACCTCGAAAAACAATGTACTGGTAAATGTTGTAAAACAACATGATGGGAATAAGAAAACCAATGAAGATAATCATGAAAACCAACGCACTGGATGAAGCGGCTGCTTGATAAATAGTGATTTGAGTGGGGATGATATAAGGAAAAACGATTAACCCCAGTCCAATAAAACTGAGTAAGAAAATGAGGATAGTCCAGATAAAAGGTGCGCGTTCTTCTTGGCGTTGCAGGCTTTTGAAGAGTTGCCAGATTAGCAGAACTCCCAGTAAGGGAATTAATGCAAAGATATAAATTTCTGGTTGATGAAATAAACGCGATCGCGTATTTTCATAAAACACAGGAGTCGAAATTGTAATCAAAATCGCTCCAATCAGCGTTGTCACAGTTGCTATTTTGGCAGTTCGGTAATGAGTTGTCTGTAATTCCCCATCTGTTTTCATAATTAGATAAGTTGAACCAATCAGAACGTAGCCTTGAATCAAAGTCAAAGCTACCAATACAGACTTCCAGTTCAGCCAATCCCAAGTTGTGCCAATAAAGTGACCTGTCTCATCAACCGAAATACCTGAAAGTACACTACCAAGGGCAAAGCCTTGACCAAGGGATGCTAAAAAACTTCCTGCACCAAAAGCTAAATTCCAAAAGTATTTTCGGTTTGAATGCTCCCGAAATTCAAACGCTACCGCCCGAAAAATTAGCCCAAAAACCATACCCATAATCGGGATGTATAGGGCACTCAAAATCGTGCCGTAAGCTAGGGGAAATGCCCCAAATAACGCGCCTCCCATGAGAACTAGCCAAGTTTCGTTGGCATCCCAAACGTTACCCAAACTAGTCATTAAAATGCCCCGACGTTCGTCATCGTCGGAAGTTAAAGACAAAATTCCCACTCCTAAGTCAAATCCATCCAGCATGACATAGAGGAAGAGGAAAAGAGCCAAAATTACAAACCATACTTGGGGAAGAAAATGCTCTAAAGCCTCCATAAAATCTCCTATTGTTGTGCTTCTACTGGACGCTGATCAAGAACAAATTCCGCAGGGGTGGTATCTACTGCGGATTCGTTTTCAATTCCCGGTATCGGCAAATTTAAATTTGGTCCAATACGGATAATTCGGCTGCCAAAATACATGGCAGAAATAAACAAAATTGTGTAAACAACTGCAAAGCTAGTTAGTGAGGTTAAAACGTTGCTAGCTGGTATATGAGAAGCAGCATCAACTGTACGAATTTGCCCATAAACAGTCCACGGCTGGCGTCCAACACAGCGCACAATCCAACCCGCTTCAATAGCTATATATCCCAGAGGAGCTGCAAACATCCAGGTACGCAATAACCAACGTTGCTGGGTAATGTTTTGGGCGCTGAGTTTGCCGCGCAACCATTGAAGGACGCTCCACAACATTAATGCTGCTAAGAAGAAACCGATACCGCTCATGATGCGGAAAGCGTAATAAATTAAACCGACCATGTGAGGACGATCCTCTGGTTTCCATTCCTTCAAACCGAGTACTGGTTCAGAGAGTTTTGGTTTAAATTCGAGAATGTATCCTAATGCTTTCGGAATCGCGATTTCCCAATCATTTTTTTGAGCTTTTTCGTTAGGTAAGGCTACAACAGTCCAATCACCAGACTCTCCAGCCGGGATTGTTTCCCAACGAGCTTCCATTGCCGCGAGTTTTGTGGGTTGATAGTGATATACTTGTTCGGCGCTTAAATGCCCCATGTAGATTTGTATCGGTGCGACAGCGACAGCAGCTGCCAAAGCAATTTTCAAAGATTTGCTAAAAAAGGCTTGATGGCGATTTTTGAGAATATACCAAGCGCTGATTCCACCAATGACAAACAATGAAGTTTCTAATGTGGCGAAAAACATATGCAAAACACTTTTCGCCATGAACGGGTTGAGAATCGCTTGAAAATAATCATGGACAACAAACTTGCCATTAAGCATTTCTCCACCGGCTGGAGTTTGCAACCAGGAATTAGCGCTCAAAATCCAGAATATCGATAAATTTGCGCCAAAGGCAACCATGATGGTGGCGAAATAGTGAATTACAGGATGAACGCGCTCCCAACCGAACAACATGATCCCCAAAAAACCAGCTTCTAGCATGAATGCCATCGAAGCTTCAAATCCTAAAATGCTGCCAAAAAAGTCACCTGTAGCTTCGGCAAAAGGTGCCCAGTTGGTTCCAAACTGAAATTCCATCGGGATACCCGACGCCACACCGATCCCAAAGTTCAGGACATAAAGCTTAGACCAAAAACGGGCATGAAGATAATAGTCAGGATTGCGAGTTTTCAGCCACATTCCCTCAACAATTACTAAATATATTCCCATGCCTGTAGTCAAGACGGGCCAAAGCATGTGGAATATTGCAGTTAGCGCAAACTGCATCCGCGATAGCACAACTGTATCGGATAAAAAATGCATTACTGCCCTCCATTTATTAGGCAAAACTCAGGTTAAACATAACAAATAATCTATTGATGCAAAAGCCCTTTTATTGATGTATATTTGCTTTGTTTAAAGCTTTTTATTTAAACTTTGTCCAAAATTTAAATAATTTAGTTTTATTTGTATTTTGTCCAACAATTCGATTCACAGAAGAGCAACAATAGTTTGACGGCTTGTCTTGTTAAGCTGCAAAGATTTACGCTCAAAGCATAACACACTTGAAAATATATAACTTTGACGGATTGTCTTTGGATAGCAATATTTCTGCTGAGGATTGTAGAATAGTTTAATATAGAGTTTGATTTGAAGGAAATTAACAGTGGTTAATTCATCAAAGCTTTATTTTAATAAAATAGCTCGGCTAGACTACTGAGGCTAAATATTAGCTAGATTAGGGAAATAAAAAAAGCGATCGCACACTCAAAATGGATTTAATTTTTATGAAATTCATATTTATACCAATTTTTCCAAGGCAAACGCATCTAAATTAGTCTTGACAAAAACTTTAGTTGATGCATTGAGGCAAGAATAAGAATTGGTCGTTTAATTTATTTTCCAAGGGTCAAAGCGGTGCTTATATCAAGTTCGCTTAATCACTTATAAATCCCGAAACACCCCACCCGCGCTGTCGCACACCCTCCCCTTGGCAAGGGGAGGGTTAGGGAGGGGTAACCGAAGAACTGCAATGATAACTAATCATCGGAACTTGATCTTACAGCAAGGCGCAAAGCATCTACGCCTAAAACTTTGTCAATAACCGTTCGCTTTGACTGCGATTATTTTTGGTTTTATTTAGGTGAACTTATATTTTGCACCTACACCCTAAAAGGGTGAGGCTATACTATACAAACAAAGCCTGCCTACGCAGGCTAAAAAACTTAATTTTTCTTGTCAGAACACGTTGGTGCAAAATGTGAATTAAGACATTCTTATTGACACTCCGGCGTTTGCCCTGCCAATTCTCCGTAATGTTGCGCTTTATTCCCCCTGCGCCAACTTTAGCCTGGACGGCAGCAGAAGTTTGGGAGCGATCGCCTACTTTTTTCGTGCCATCCTCGTTCCCCCATAAACATAATACGGGTTATCTGGACTGACCCGATCCCAACATTGATGGCAAAAAACCCAACCGCTATCCTCTTCGTACTTGACTCTATATAAAATCGGTGCAGTCAAACTGCACCGATCGCAAAATAAGAGCGCGAATTTTTCGAGCCATCTACCTTACGCTAATGCGGAAGCCTGGGGTTTAGCAAAAATCATCCTTCCGGCTGAAGTTTGCAAAGCACTGGTGACTACCACCCGAATTTCACCACCGACATAAGGACTGCCTTCTTCAACGACAACCATTGTACCGTCGTCGAGGTAGCCGATACCCTGACTGGGTTCTTTGCCTTCTTTGAGAATTTTTAAGTCAATGTTGTCGCCAGGTAAATACAAGGGACGAACGGCATTAACTAAATCGTTAACATTCAAAACAGGCACTTTTTGAACACTGGCTACTTTAGACAAGTTGTAGTCATTAGTTAGCAGTGTACCGTTGATTTCTTGGGCAAATCGCACTAATTTGGCATCTACGGTGGCAATATCTTCGTAGTCTGCTGGGTTGATTAAAATGCGATCGGGGTAAGCTTCTTTAATTCGGTTGAGAATTTCTAGTCCTCGTCTTCCCCGCACCCGCTTTAGGTCTTTGTTAGCATCAGCTACTTGTTGCAATTCTTGCAAGACAAATTGGGGGACGAGAATTTGCCCTTCGAGAAATCCTGTTTCTAACAGTGTTTCAATGCGACCATCAATAATGCAACTGGTGTCTAAAACTTTGGTACTGGCAGGTTTTAGCGTTCCTTCCACAAGCATCGTATCCACGGTATTCGGATTAATTAGCCGCAACAAGCCACGTCCGTGAGTATCTGCCAAATTCATGCCTGTATAAGCCAGCACGATGCTGCCGACAACTGCAACTAGCGGCTTAATAAAGCCAAAATCTGCCGGAATTGGCAACAAGAACAAAGGTGCCAGCATTAAGTTTGCTATCAATAACCCAATCACCAAGCCAATGGCACGAGTTAAGATAACTTCTAGAGGCAATTCCCGGATTTGTGCTTCTAGACGGCGATATCCTGTCTGGAATCGCAAGCCGACAGCACCGCCAATGATTGCCGCAAAAACTGCAACAATAAAGCGTAAAGCTTGAAGATTTGTAACGCGATCAAGCGTTACATTGGGTATGAGATCCGTGCTGTAGAACCCTATACCCGCCGCTAAGAAGATGAATGAGAAAATGATAATTGCATCAAGCATAATTGTGTTGTTTTCCTGCAACTGTGTTAACCGCAAGAGTGCAGTATTTTTTATTTCATCGGGAAGATAAAATCAGAAATATTTACTTACTCTAGGGATTTAAGCAGGCAATATCTGCAATTATTATAACCAAAGAGCTTTGTATTCATATTTTTGATCGTTTTGTTGTAATAAAGATAAAAAGTTGGGAAAAGTCTATCAATTTTCATAGTTTGTAATTATAGGAATAATAATTTAATTGTCTGTAAAAATGGCTGAAAAAGTTATCGTTTTTGGGATGCCGAATTCTGCTTACGTACATATTCCCTTTTGCAGACGGCGGTGTTTTTATTGTGATTTCCCAGTGTCTGTGGTGGGCGATCGCTTGCGGGGTGAAACATCTGTCGGTATATCTCACTACGTTGATGTCTTAATTGAAGAAATTGCCACTACACCAACTTTTGGTCAATCATTGAAGACAATTTTCTTTGGTGGGGGCACTCCTTCGCTTCTATCAACAGATCAGTTACAGCGTATCCTGGGGGTGATAGAAGAGCGTTTTGGTATTTCACAAGAAGCAGAAATTTCTATGGAAATGGACCCAGGAACGTTTGATTTAGAACATCTTCAAGGCTATTGTCGCTTGGGAGTCAATCGGGTAAGTTTGGGTGTGCAAGCGTTTGAGTCAGAATTATTGCAAGTTGCGGGGCGATGGCACACCCTTGCTGATATCTTCGCAGCTGTAGATTTAATTCGCCAAGTGGGGGTTCCTCAATTCAGCATAGACTTAATTTCTGGTTTACCGCATCAAACTTTAGATAGGTGGCAATATTCTTTAGAAAAAGCGGTGGCGATCGCACCAACGCACATATCTATATATGACCTTACCATTGAACCGGGAACAGCTTTTGGTCGTTTCTATAAACCTGGGGATCAACCTTTACCTACAGATGAAACCACAGTTGGCATGTATCGATTGGCACAGCAAATTTTAACAGGGGCGGGTTACGAACATTATGAAATTTCTAATTACGCCCAGCCGGGACATCAGTGTCGGCATAATCGAGTTTATTGGGAAAATCGCCCTTATTATGGCTTTGGGATGGGCGCGGCAAGTTATCTTGAGGGTAAACGCTTTACTCGTCCGCGTAAAACCAAGGAATATTACTCTTGGGTGGAAACTGGAAGTGTAATTAATTGTGATGTGACTCCCCCAGAAGAAATATTGTTGGACACTTTAATGCTGGGGTTGCGTTTGGCAGACGGTGTGAGTTTGGATGCGTTGACGGCGCAATTTGGGGAAGAGAAGGTAAAAGAGATTTACAAGTGTTGCGATCCCTACTTTGAAAAAGGTTGGGTAGAAGTTGTAGGTGGAAGGTTAAAGTTAAGCGATCCCGATGGGTTTTTGTTTTCTAATGTGGTTTTGGCGAAGTTGTTTGAGAAGTTGGAGTAACGCACCTTGCCTTCTCTTCTCCTTGCCTTCGGGACGCTCCGCGAACGAGAGGCTTCTGGTGCGTCGGCTTTGCCAACGCCAACGCGGTTCGGCAAGTCTCTATGCAGATGAACAATTCCGGTTGCTAGTTGTGGAATTATTACGAGGTTTTGGTCACGATATTTTAACAGTACAGGAGGCAGGCAATACCGGGCTGCCTGACCCAGCATAATTGCGCGTCTTAGTGGTCGATGATTTTAATACTTTTGAGGAAGTAAAATTTTTAAAATAAGTTGAAAGTGGTGCGTTAAATTGCATTAACGCACCCTACAAATTTAACTAATTTCTAACTCATAATTTCTAACTCCGCTCCTTTTAGTTATTAAGTTTTTAAGGAACAATCAAGACTGGGCAAGGTGAAAGGTTAGTCACGCGAGTGGTGACGCTATCTGTCGCTCCTTCTTCCGTCAAGCCTAGTCCGCGACAGCCCATGATGATTAAATTGGCATTAATTTCATCGGCAACGTCACAAATTGTAAAGGCAGGGTTGCCTTCCCTTTCGATGGTTTCGGCTTGAATGCCTTGTTGAGCAAATAAAGCTTGGGCGCTTTGCAGCAGTTTGGCAACCGCTTCTGGTGAGATCATGGGATCTGTAGTTGGTGCGTCTGGGTTAGGTTCTTCAACCACAGACAGCAGCACTAAGCGACTACCGTACTTTTGCACGATGTTGGCAACCACGTCAGCGGCTTCCCGCGCTTCGCGGCTTTGATCGAGTGGAAATAAAACTGTTTTGAACATCTGATTCACCTGCGTAGCCCTTACTCCGGTAAAATCTGGAATGGCTCTACTTACAAAAAATAACAAAAAGGCGATCGCGAGGTTTGTACTATGTCCAAAAAAACTTTAGCAAATTTATCTGCTTCTGACTTATCCGGCAAACGGGCTTTGGTGCGGGTTGACTTCAACGTGCCTCTAGACGATAGTGGCAACATTACAGACGATACTCGCATTCGTGCGGCGCTGCCAACTATCCAGGATTTGACGCAGAAGGGCGCTAAAGTGATTCTAGTAAGCCATTTTGGGCGTCCCAAAGGAGTGGATGACAAATTGCGCCTGACACCAGTTGCAAAGCGCTTGTCTGACTTGCTAGGGCAAGAAGTTGTCAAAACTGATGACTCCATCGGTGATGACGTTGCAGCCAAAGTGGGAGCGTTGCAAAATGGACAAGTGTTGTTGCTAGAAAATGTCCGCTTCTACAAAGAAGAGGAGAAAAACGATCCAGAATTTGCGAAAAAACTAGCCGCAAATGCTGATTTGTATGTCAATGATGCTTTTGGCACGGCACACCGCGCCCACGCATCTACCGAAGGTGTGACTAAATATCTCAGTCCTTCGGTTGGGGGATATTTGATTGAGAAGGAATTGCAGTATTTGCAAAACGCGATCGCCAATCCTCAACGTCCTCTAGTAGCAATTATCGGCGGTTCCAAAGTTTCCAGTAAAATCGGTGTGATTGAAGCACTGCTGGAAAAATGCGACAAGCTAATCATCGGTGGTGGAATGATTTTCACTTTCTACAAAGCCCGTGGTTTGAATGTCGGTAAGTCTTTGGTGGAAGAAGACAAACTAGAGTTGGCGAAGTCTTTGGAAGCTAAAGCGAAAGAACGCGGTGTTGACTTGCTGCTTCCCACAGATGTGGTTGTAGCAGATAATTTTGCCCCTGATGCCAATTCTCAAACCGTCAGCATTGACAGTATCCCCGATGGTTGGATGGGTTTGGATATTGGTCCCGACTCAATAAAAGTGTTCCAAGAAGCCCTTGCAGACTGCAAGACGGTGATTTGGAATGGTCCGATGGGTGTGTTTGAGTTTGATAAGTTTGCCGCAGGTACAGAAGCGATCGCTCACACTTTAGCCGAGATCAGCAAAAAAGGCGCTATCACCATTATCGGCGGTGGTGACTCTGTAGCAGCTGTGGAAAAGGTCGGTTTAGCCGATCAAATGAGCCACATCTCTACTGGTGGTGGCGCTAGTTTGGAGTTACTCGAAGGTAAGGAATTACCCGGAATTGTCGCATTAGATGAAGCGTAATCAAACAAGGTAAAAGTAAAAAGGTAAAAGGTAAAAGTAAGAGACAATCTATTTACCTTTTACTTTTCTTCATTTTGAATTTTGAATTTTGAATTTTTAATTGATTTGTTGTGGAACCAAAATGGCTTGAATGGACGCAAAAGTTAGAAGCGATCGCTCAAAATGGTTTGACATATTCCGAAAATCCTTTTGACATTCAGCGCTTTCAACAATTGCGGGAAATTGCTGCGGAAATAATGGCGACTTACTCAAATACAGAACACAGCTATATTCTGGATTTATTCGCCCGTGATGTCGGCTACGCTACTCCGAAAGTTGATGTGCGCGGAGCTGTCTTTCAAGGCGATACGATATTGTTAGTTAAAGAGCGATCAGATGGCTGTTGGACTTTACCTGGTGGATGGGCTGATATTGGTGATTCCCCAAGTGAAGTCACTGTTAGAGAAGTTTTTGAAGAATCCGGTTATTTAACTCGCGCTGTAAAAGTTTTGGCTGTCTATGATAGAGATAGACAAGGACATCCACCGTTTGTGCATTACGTTTACAAGCTATTTTTTCTGTGTGAATTAGTTGGGGGTTCTCCTTCCGCAAGCATTGAAACCGAGGAAGTAGGATTTTTTGAAGAAGATAATATTCCCGAATTATCTCTCGGACGCGTCACACCAGGGCAAATTACGCGATTTTTTCAACATCACCGCGATCCAAATTTACCGACGGATTTCGATTGAATGCCAAAAATAGCGATCGCGCTTTGGCAATAGTCCAATTCGTGCCTTCAGTAATTTTTTTCATATTCAGTAACAGCATTCTGCTAAAATCTATCTTTTGGTAGATGCTAATTTATTAAATATCTAAAAAACATAGTTTTATATATTTTCTCCTAAATTTTTAGCTGTAAATTTGCCAGTAACTGCATAATTCAAAAAAGTTTCCCCAATTAGATAAGTAGAAGAGAGCGAAAAAAATCGCATCTTTGAATACGTTTCGCTGAACTTATGTCAATTTCCCTATCTGCGCTAAATGTAAGGGCGTAGAAGGCAATATCTGCGCGACACAGAAAAGTTCTGTGTAAATTTTGCTTACTCAAAAATTGATCGCGTACTCAGGAAAAAGCCTCACAAGTGCCGAAAACTAATAATCGGGAATAAATCATCATGCCATTGAATAAATTAGTAGATTCTGGACAACAAATTCAGCTTCCAGACATCCAAAGAACGACATTCTCAATAGATGCGATCGCTCGTTTCGTTTGCAATACCTGGGAAGAAATTCTAGCAGCACAAGCAGGTGGTGAGTTCGACGCGGTGGTAATTGGCTCAGGGATGTATGGTGCATACACCGCTACCAAGCTATTCGAGTTTGGTCGCCGGACGGCAAATCCAGACCAAGCCCCACGAGTTTTGGTTTTAGAGTCTGGTCCATTTCTGATTAGCGAACATGTTCAAAACTTAACTCGTGTAGGCGATATCGGTTCGCTTGTGGAAGAAAACTTGGTTGATCCAGGTCAAGTGCGGGGTTCTTCTTTTGTCCAACACCATCGCTGTATAGGTGGCAAATCACTCTTCTGGGGAGGATGGACACCACGTTTAGTCGATGCTGATGTTGAGAAAGTCGATGAAAATGGCGATAGGCTGTGGCCTAAGGATGTTCAGGAGTATCTATTCCGCAAAACTCAGCCAGATGGGTCTGTATCTGATGGATATGAGTTTATTGAGCGAGAAATCGGTGCCTATCCTGTCCAAGACTTTATCAAGGGCTCTTTGTATGATGCGTTGTTCAAAAGCGGCAAGGACATTATCGAAAAGCAGCGTGTCCCATCTCTCAAAGCAGTACTGCCACCGCCAATCGCCGTGCAGGGTGAGTCACCGGTTTCTGGCTTGTTCAGCATCGATAAGTTCAGCAGCCTACCTTTACTGCTCGACTCCATCCGCGAAGCCAAAGAGAAAGGAGATCTATCAAGTAAGCTATTCCTGGTTCCTTACGCTGAAGTTATCAAACTAGAAACAGTCAATGGCGTTGTAACCCAGGTTGTGGTTGCTCTGGTCGATCCCTCTGCGCCAAAGGATAAGAGCAAAGCTCGTGTGGTGAGGTTGAATCTCAAGCCCAGTGCTATGGTGATCATCGCTGGCAATACTATCAACTCCACACGCCTAGCTTTAAATTCCTTCCCTCGTCCCCGTCAATTAGCGCCTGGTGGAGAGTTGATGGGGCGAAACCTGATGTCCCACGTTCGTGGTAATTTTGTCTGGAAAGTCTCCCGAAATGCCCTAGGAATCACAGCAACTGATACCACTTTGAGGACTGCTGCGTTGCATGTTCAAGGTTCAACTCAGACATCACAGGGAGCAGGGCAATTCCATTTTCAATTTTATGCTGCTCCCAATGTGAATACAGGAGCCTTCCCCGGTGCCGCTGACAATCCAGAAGAGTTTCTGTACCGGATGATACCCAATTTAGATGATGTGCAGTCGATTCTCGAAGCCCAGAAAGGTCTGGGGGACAGAGTTGTTATCGGCATTCGCACCACTGGAGAAACTTTTGGCTACAGAACCAGCCCCATTGATAGCAATAACAACGTCAGTTGGATGAGTGTTAATCCTTTCGGCGGCACTGGCGATGATGTCTACTTTGAGAACGGTCAGCCCCTGCGGATACCTAAAGCCTTTGTAAATTTAGTTGAAACGCCTGATGACAAAGCTGTTCGAGTGGCTCAGGCTCAAGCAGCTTTTGCCTTCATTGAGGCGTTAGCTAACCAGCCCCCAGGCAGTGCAACCAGTCGCGATGATAACGCTCCAATTCATTTCTTTGGTGGAGGCGAAGATCCATCTGGAACTACCTATCATGAATCTGGCACCCTCTGGATGGGCACTGACTACACCAAATCCGTCACAGATGTTAATGGTCGTTTCCACCACGTATCTAATGCCTACTGTGTAGATCAGTCGATTTTCCCCACTGTTGGTTCAGCCAATCCAGTGCCCACAGGACTAACCCTATCTCGTAAGATTGCTCGCTCAATTATTGAACGCTACACCGAAGTTGCGAATGTTGGCGAAGAACAAGGCTTTGAAACCCTTTATCGCGGCAACTTCAAGACTGATGGCTGGGAAATAGCAACATCAGGTAGCCAAAACTTCTTTGATGTGCAAAATCAAAGTATCCCAGTTCTAGGTGCAGGTGTTGGTGATAAGAGCGTCGGACTTGGTGTTCTCTGGTTTACTCGCAAACAATTCAAGGATTTCATCTTGAAGTTGGAATGGAAAGCCTTTGACATCGAAGCTAATTCTGGTATCTTCCTGCGAACACCAGAACCTAAGGCTCTTGATGATAAGGATAACTTCTATCACTCCAGCACCGAAATCCAAATCGATGAGCGCGGTAACGACTTTCCCAATAACATCTACGGTAGCCCCTTACACAAGACGGGTGCAGTATACGAGGTTTTCCCCGCTCAACGATGGGCTGCTAAGGTAATCAGCCCCCGCAACTCTGGTAATCCAAGCTACTGGAACAGCTATGAAATCACAGTTCAAGGCAATGAGATTGAAGTCAAACTGAATAACCAATTGGTTAGTGCAGGAACCTTCCCGGAACTCCTAGGATTTGCCGATCCCAGCGACGGTAAGAAGAAGCGTTCAGAAGGTTTCATTGGCTTGCAGTGCCATACCGAGGTCGTTCAGTTCCGCAACATTCGGATTAAAGAATTGTAATTAAAAGATAAATAACCATGACTAAGGACACAGTACAGCGCGATCGCTTAATCGAGAAGTGTGTTGAGGTGGCATCAACAGTACTCGGTGAGAAAGAGGCAATCCTACAAATCCGACGAGGTTAGCCATCATTCGGAAGGAACAACACCATTTATTACAAAGTTGATTTGGCAACGTTAGACCCAAGTGGAGTCAATCCAACCAATCAGCGTTGCGTGGTCGTCAGCATCACCTCGAATATGGATTCTGCCAAGGTAGAGCCATCTTTGAGTTGCGATTTAATCAAAGACCTCAATTAGAACACTCTTAGTGCGATCGCTCCTTGCGTTCCTTCCCGACTTCTTCAATAAGTCGGGAATCTAACCATAACAGCAAGAAAGCGATCGCTTAATCGAAAAACACACAAGGTATTTCTGGAGTAAATAATGCCATTAGACCTCAATTCCAACAAAGCACCAATTGACCATACCCAACAAGAATATCAAGATGTTCTTCAAGACTTGCAAGGCAACATTCTCAAACCACATGGAAGAAACAACTCTGTACAGATTTTCTTAACTTTTCCCAATACCAGGGAAAATCCAGAAAAAATTGTTGCACTTAGGCAATGGATCGCTCAATTTGCCGCTCAAAATATTACATCAGCCAAAAAGCAGTTAGATGATGCTGTTGCTTGGAGGGAGAAAAAAATTGATGGTGGTCTATTTGTACACTTCTCTTTATCTTCCTCAGGCTACGAAAAACTAGGTTTCCCTGATTCTATTCAACCGAAAGGTGCCAATCTTCAAAAACGAACAAAACCTAACCCTACCGAAAACCAACTTAACAATGACTACGCTGATGTCTTCCAAAACGGTATGAAGACGCGACAGTACGCACTTATAGACCCGCCAGTTAGCGCTTGGGAGCCAGGATTCCAGCCGGAAATTGATGCGTTGGTAATCATTGCAGCTAACAATCCAACAGATCTGAGTAATAAAGAATCAGAAATTCTTCAAAATCTGAAGGATATTGCGACGATAGCCACTATCGAACGAGCCAATACGGTACGTCGAGAGTTTCAAAATTCTCCAGAAAAGAGTGTTGTTGAGCATTTTGGCTTTACAGATGGTATCGGTAAACCGCTCTTTTTCAAGCAAGATGTAGACCTGGAAGAAGGCGAAACCGCTAAAAAACTTTTCAGCGCACCACTCAATCTTGTCCTGATTCCAGATCCTTTTGGCACTCAAAATGTTAGCTTTGGTAGTTTTCTTGTCTTTCGCAAACTTGAGCAAAATGTTCAAGGATTCAAAAAGGCTGAAGTTGCCTTGGGTCAAGCATTAGGGATTTCTCCTAAGCTGGCTGGTGCAATGGCAGTGGGACGTTTTGAAGATGGCACTCCACTTGTTATCAAGTCCAGTGACGGGGGTACTAACCTAAATAACTTTAGCTATTCTAGCGATCCTGCTGGACTAAAATGCCCATTCCAGTCGCATCTTCGCACGACCAATCCCCGAAACGAATCGGTCAGAAAAGGTGGACCTTTTGCCCAAAGCAAAGATCAGGAGCTTGGACATCGCATTGCGCGGCGCGGAATGACCTATGGACTACTCAGCAACTTCTCTGGCAACCTCGATAATCTACCTAAGGGTGGTGTTGGGTTGCTATTCATGTGCTACCAGTCTGATATCTGGGAACAGTTTGAGTTTATTCAACGGTTCTGGAGCAACAATCCCAGATTCCTTGAACCCGATATGTCCAAGTCCCGCAATGTAGAAAATAAAAATTACGACAAGACCGGATTGGATGCAGTAAGTGGTCAAAGCTTACCTGGTCAGAGTGACCCCCTGATTAAAGAAGAGCCGAAGCCACCCCAAAATTGGTTAAAAGAGCGGGATCAACCAACCAAGAAAGTCGATGTCAACTTTGCAAATTTTGTCACACTCAAGGGGGGTGAGTACTTTTTCTCGCCAAGTATCAGTTTCCTGAAGAACTTGCCTAACCAACCTCGAAATTTCCCCACCCCGCCAATTCAACAACCCATACCTAGCAGAACATATGTTGTGGGACAAGGTGACGATCTGTCGAAGATAGCTCAGAGAGCTTACGGTAATGAGAGTTTCTTCAGAGTAATTTACGACGCTAACAAAAATGTGATTGGACCTAACCCTAACTCGCTCATACTAGGGCAGATACTTTACATTCCAATACTGGAAGGAAACACTACACCCGTACCTGGTCAAACATATCTTGTGCAACAAGGTGACTATCTATTTTTGATAGCTGAGAGAGCTTATGGAGATGGAGATGGCAATCTGTTAAATCTCATCTACGAGGCTAATCGAGATGTGATTGGACCCGACCCAACTGTACTTGTTCCTGGGCAAGTACTTCGCATTCCGCTAAGACGGTAATTATACTTTGATGACTCGTAGTAAGCATTAATCTTGATGAGTCGCAGGTATTTAGATCCCCGACAACTTTTAAGAAGTCGGGGATCTTTAACCCCTTATAATCAATTTGGCAGACCACTAAGGTTTTGTCTCAGTCTGAGTCGGTGTCGATGTCGGTGTGGATGTTGGCGTAGAAGTTTCCGTGGGTGTCGGTGTCGGTGTTGGTGTTGGCGTTGATATTGGCGTTGGTATCGGTGTAGAAGTTTCCGTGGGTGTCGGTGTGAGTATTGGCGTTGGTGCGGGATTTTCGGCGGTGATGCTAAGTTTATAATCTAGTGGTTTTGATGCTGTGGAAACGACGACAAACTCATAATATCCGTCTTCTGAAAGTTCAGTAGATAATGAACGTTTTGTAGAATCTTCTAAAAATTTGATTTTGCCAGAAGGTGAATAAACTGATAGCAAAACTTGCGAATTTGCTTGTAGTTTAATATCCATGAATTGATTCTTGGCAAGTTCAGCAATAAATACTTTGCCATCAGCAGCTTTGAGAGTACCGCTAACAGTTTTGCCGTTAGCACCTTGATCAAATACAAGTTTCTCAAAAGCTCTACCTGAAACGATCGCCTGAACTTTATCACTAACAAATCCTTGCCAAACTTGTCCGATGGGTGTATTTGTAAAATTTTTACCGCGCTGTTCGGGAAATTGCTGATAAAATGCCGCATCGCCCAAATCATACAAAGAACGACTACCAACGTTGATTTTATTGACTTGGGCTTTATAGCGATCGCGTTGTGCTGCTGTATAATTTCCTAATTGCTGACGTGCATTTCTACTCAGTGGCGCAAGCTTATCTAACAATTCGGCGGCTGTTTTATCCCACTCAGCCCGCAAGCTGTCATCTTCAGGATTATCGCTCAGTTTGCGTCCCTTTAAGCTGGGATTTCTCTCCCAAAAGACTTGATTTACCAAGTTAACATAAAAATTGGAATCTATACCTAATTGTTCACGGCGATCGCGTAATCTTTCTTTTCGTGCGCGTTCTTCTGGTGAGTACTGCGCTAGCGGATCGGTTGGCTGATTATTGCTTGGTGTAACGTCGGGTGTAGGTTGCGACGTATCTTGTGAAGAATCTCCGCCACGAGACAGTATCAAGTTTGTTCCTAACCAACCAATACCAACAACCCCAGCTAGCGCCAATCCTACCAGCAAGCTTTTTCCTGATGTCCACGAATTTTGTGGTTGAGGAATATCGGGGGACGGAGGAGTGGGGGCTTTGGGGTCCCCACGAAGTGGGGTTGGGGGCAAGGGGGAGAGAGGGGGAGGGGGGGCTACTGCTACGGTGGCAGATGTTGATTCGGTCGGAGGATATTGAGTGGGCGGATAGTTGACAGGTGATGTCTTTAATGCTTCTAATACTTGCCGCGCAGATTGAAAGCGATCGCTTGGTCTAGGTGATAGCATTCTTTCTAACACCTGTCCCAAATTCGGGCTTAAACTAACTTCGCGTCGCCATTGCCAAGTTAGCGTATGAGTATCAATTAAATCTTGCGGTTGTCTACCTGTCAGTAAAACTAACACGGTTGCGGCTAAAGCATACAAATCGCTGTGAGGCGACACCAGCCCGGTTTGCATCTGTTCTGAGGGCGCGTATCCCACCTTACCGAGTAGCGTTGCGGCTGGTGTAGCCGCACCTGCACCGTTTTGGTAATATTCTGAAGCGACGGCTGCGACGACTTGTTTCACCCCGCCAAAGTCAATTAAGATTGGCAATTGGTCAGCGGTGCGAAGAATTAAGTTATCGGGTGAAATATCCCGGTGAATAACTCCCAAAGAGTGGATATAATCTAAAACTGGCAGAAGTTGCAGCAACAATTGACGCACTTCGGCTTCACTAAACCGCAAACCTTGCTGTAAGCGAGTATTTAATAAAGCGTTGTAAGGTTGCCCTTCTACATAATCTTGCACCAAAAAGAGATATTCTTTACCGCCCAAGTTGCTGCGAAACAATTCTCGAAAGCGGGGAATTTGCGGATGTTGCAATTTGTAAAGAACAGTTGCTTCTCGCTGAAACAGTTCTTCGGCTTTTTGTAAAACGTAGGGAGTTTGAACTTGGGGGGAGAATTCCTTTAAAACACAAAGTTCCCGAAAGCGGTTGATATCTTCAGCTAAATGAGTGCGTCCGAACCCTCCTTGACCGAGTAGACGTACAATAATATAGCGATCGCCTAAAGTTTGTCCCGGTTGGATACCCTGACTCATCAGATTTTGATTTAGCTTTTCACCACAATGAAGACAAAAGCTACTACCAGCAGGATTTCCGTGTCCTTTGGAACAATAAACGAAATTCATAATAATTTAGTTAGTGGTTGGATGTTAGTTGTTGGTTGTGAGTTGTGAGTTGTGAGTTGTTGGTTGTCGGTTGTTAATTATTTTATGAACTACTAACCACTAACTACTAACATTGTACAGACGCGATTAATCGCGTCTCTACCACCAACCACTAACCTTATTGTTGTCGTTTATTAACTTGATCGGCAGCGATCGCATACCAAATTTGACCGAGAGTCTTTTGATTGAGTTTCCCACGTCGCTGACCTGGGAACAAGCGATCAAATTTTTGATTTGTGTCTCTGTTCAATTGACTAATTGTATAATCACCTAACTGTCCTGCTTGCGCTTTGCGTCTCCAAGCCTCGTAATCTTGAGAACCGTAATTTCCCAACTTCCGACGCGATGACGTACTGAGTTTAGCCTGTTCTAGTTTATCCAGCAAGTTGTCAGCTACACCGTACCATTCTTTGCGTAAAGCATTATCTTCTGGGTTAGATGTAAGAGTGCGTCCCTGTAATTCTGGTTTTTCTGTATAAAATAAATTATCGACAGTCCGGGTAAAAAATCCTTGAGGAATTTCTAATTCTTCACGACGATTAACAATTTGACTTATTTGTTTATCATTTGTGGGTTTACTTCCCGGATTCGATCCCCCCGGTAATTTCGGTAGAGAAATTGAGGGGACAGATACAGATATTGATGATACAGCACTCCCAACGGCATTTACTACCGCCCAAGTACCAGCGAAAGTTAAAACAACCGCAGTTGTCCCCACCAAACTAACAGCAAAAGGACGAAGCCAAACAGGTAAAGGTAGCGCACCAGCGACTAATTGCGATCTTTTGTGGAGACTACTCACCACAGCACCAGCGCGTTGTCGCCCAGGAGCGGCTATCATAGTTTTCAGTTTGGTTATGTGCGGATTTGCGGCTTTAACAGCGATAGAAAAGTTTAAATCTTTGATAACTTCATTCGCTGTTTGATAGCGATCGCTTGGTTTATAAGCAAGCATCCTTTTTAACACCGCTTCTAGTTGCGAACTGACTTTAATTTCCTGTCCCCAACGCCAAACACCTTGATAGCTATCGTAAAGATGTTGCGGTTCCTTACCTGTTAACAATACCAGCGCTGTCACCGCTAAAGAGTACAAATCGCTACTTGGAAAAGCCTTTCCCTGACGTAACTGTTCTTCTGGTGCGTAGCCCTTTTTACCCAACAACGTGCGATTTCCACCCAACTGAGTAAACCAAAAACCCTTACTCGCAGGTAATTGCTTCACACCGCCAAAATCAATCAACACCGGCAAATTATCAGAACTCCGCAAAATCAGATTATCAGGAGAAATATCGCGGTGAACGACATCTAGTGAGTGAATATACGACAACACAGGCAAAATTTGTTGCAGTAACTTAATTACCTCATCCTCACTAAAAGTTTGACGTTGTTCTAATAATTCGTAATAATTATCACCTTCTACATAATCTTGCACCAAAAAGAAAAAATCTTTATTGCCTAACTTAGCTTGTAACGAAGCGTGAAAACGCGGAATCTGCGGATGCTGAAGTTTCTTTAAAACACTTGCTTCGCGTTCAAATAATTCTTTCGCTTTTAATAAATCTTGTTGCGCTTCAACTTGGGGTGCAAATTCCTTCAGCACGCAATTTTCATTCGATTGATTTTTATCAAGAGCCAAATAAGTGCGTCCAAAACCGCCCTGCCCCAATTGCCGTAAAATATGATAGCGATTCTCCACCACCTTCCCCGTAGCTAGAGGCAACGGCTCACCGCAGTGGATACAAAATCGGTTACTCTGATTATTTGCGTGTTGTTTACTGCAATAGACTTGCATGATGCCCAAGGGTGAATGAAGGGTTTTCTTTATTGCTACAACGGGCAGAGTCCCATTTACGCAAAATTATGAATAGGGAGTGGAGAAGTGGAGAAGTGGAGGAGTGGGGAAGTGGAGGAGTGGGGGAGTGGAGGAGTGGGGGAGTGGGGGAGTGGGGGAAACTTATTCTACTTCCCCCCTCTCCCCCTCTTCCCCTCCCCCTTTCCTCTTGTCCCCCCTCCAGGATAGTCATCAAAATGAAGTGCTATGAACATTCAATCACAACAGCAGCGGGCAATTAAAGCTTTTCAAGAGTTTATAACTACACCTCTAGAAACGCTATTACAACGCCATATAAACACTAAAAGCGAATCAGCAGCCTTGGCATTATTTCACGAAATCGCTGCTAACGTACCCGCTTACAAGACTTTTTTAGCACAACAGAATATAAATCCTGCCTCTATCCAAACCTTTGAGGATTTCCAAAAACTACCTCCGATCACCAAAGAAAATTATATCTCGCGTCATCCTTTAGCTGACTTGTGTCGCCACGGATTACAAGCATGTGACATGATAGCGGCTTCCTCAGGTTCAACAGGTAAACCGACATTTTGGACACGTTTCTTTACAGATGAACTGCAAATTGCGATACGTTTTGAGCAGATATTCCACGACAGCTTTCATGCAGATTCCAAAAGCACTTTAGCCGTGATTTGTTTCACTTTAGGAACCTGGGTAGGTGGAATGTTTACAACTAATTGCTGTCGCTATCTTGGCAGCAAAGGTTATCCTATCACAGTAATTACACCAGGTAACAACAAAGAAGAAATCTTGCGAGTTGTGCAAGAACTTGGTTCAGCTTTCGAGCAAGTTGTATTGTTAGGATATCCGCCATTTCTGAAAGATGTAATTGATACAGGTATTGCTCGTGGTGTGGAATGGCAGCAATATCAAGTTAAGTTAGTTATGGCAGGAGAAGTATTTAGTGAAGAATGGCGCAGTTTGGTTGGTGAAAGAATTAATTCGCAAAATCCCTGTTACGATTCAGCATCACTTTATGGAACTGCGGATGCAGGTGTTTTGGGCAATGAAACACCTTTAAGTATCTGCATTCGCCGTTTTTTGGCAGAAAATGCTGATGCTGCGAAAGCTTTATTTGGGGAATCTCGTTTACCTACATTGGTACAGTATGACCCTTTAAGTCGCTTTTTTGAAGTTGAGGATGGCACTTTGTTCTTTACGGGAAATAATGGCATCCCCTTGATACGTTATAACATTTTAGATACTGGCGGGATAATTAGTTACGATGCCATGTTGCAATTTTTGGCAGAGTGGGGATTTAACCCTGTTGCAGAGTTAGAAAATCAGGGTGGAAGGGGAATTAATCAATTACCTTTTGTTTATGTTTTCGGACGTTCTAATTTTACGGTTTCTTACTTTGGCGCGAATATTTACCCAGAAAATGTAACGGTAGGATTAGAGCAACCTGTAATTAAAGAATGGGTGACGGGTAAGTTTGTATTGCAGGTGAAGGAAGATGCAGACAAGAACCGCTTTTTATCTGTCGTTGTGGAGTTGGCGCCTGAGGTGGAGGGTAGTGAAGAGAAAACTCAAGCGATCGCCAATTCAATTCTCTCACAATTAAAGCGGCTCAACAGCGAGTTTGCTAATTACGTCCCCCAAGAATATCAAATGCCAAAAGTGATATTAGCAGCGATCGGCGATCCGGAATATTTCCCCGTAGGGGTGAAGCATCGTTATACACGCAAGTAGCAATTTTCGCAAAAGCTGATGAATAATATTACTCTCCTCAACTCAACCAAAGTCCCCAAGGTTGACTTATTACTGTGTGAAATTATCAACTTGCTTGAGCAGAGTTTCCCAAATAGAATTCGCGGTTATTATCTAGAAGGAAGTTATGCCAATCACAGTGCAGTAGCCACTAGTGATATTGATATGCGTGTTGTCTTTAAAGGCAAACTTGAGGCTGAAGAAAGACAACAATTTGCACAAACTCTCGAATCTTATCAGCAGATGTGTTCTATCGAACTTGGCATCACTCCAGATAGTGAGGAAGCGTTGTTTCGCATTGGTGCTGTCAGATTCCAAAAAGCCTCTCTATTAATGTATGGAGAAGATATCCGCGCTCAAGTTCCGCTAAAGCCGATTGATGATTTTATTCGCGACAATATGCATTTTCAATACCGATTGTTAGCGCGGATACGTGGTAATCCGGAGGTGTTGAGGTTTCCGTTAGATTATCCCGATCCTGCGGGTGAGTTTTACGGCTACGATCGCCGTCCGATACGCGCTGATGGGATAATTCAATATGGAACCAAAGATTTAGTGTTGAATGTTTTATGTCCGGCAACAGCACTAATTGCACTCACGGCAAAACAATATGTTGTCAGTAAGCAGCATTGTGTTACACAATACCGTCGCTGGATAAACGATGAGTGGACACCGCTTATAGAAGCAGTTTATCAGCAATGTCGTTATCAGTGGAATTATTTAGTACCGTCAGATGCAGATGACAGAAAGCAACTGCGTAAGTTATGCGATCGCGCTTTATGCTTTGAAAATTACTTTCTCGAACACTATAAAGCATATTTGCTGACTGACTTGCAGCATACTTCGGATGCTTACAAGCTTTATACAGTCAAGCGACTAGGACAAATTGTATATAGCGATCGTGCTGTGATTATAGCTTTGGAAAAGATGAAAAACAGTAACAATCAAGAAATTAAGCTGCAAGTTAATACTACATTGCAGCACTATTAAGCACTTTAAAAAACCCGTCCAAAGTAACATTTGAACGGGTTATTCTTATTTCCAAATTCGGAAAACTTATGAGATTACAAATCAGGAGGTAAAATCACTTGATCGATCGCATGAATAACGCCGTTACTACCTCTGATATCTGCCTTGGTCACCTTAGCTTCATTAACGGTTACGCCAGCTGCCGGATCAACTTTAACGTTAATCGCACCGCCTTCAACGCTTTTCACTTCGCCAGATTTCAAATCAGTAGATAATACTTGACCTTTTACCACATGGTAAGTCAAAAGCTTAACCAACACTTCTTTATTTTCTGGCTTCAACAAATCGCGCACCGCATCTTGTGGTAATTTAGCAAATGCCGCATCCGTGGGCGCAAAAAGAGTGTAATTATCTTTACCTTGTAAAGTCTCTGTCAGTCCAGCTGCTTTCAACGCCTTAGTTAAAGTTGTAAAAGAGCCGTCAGCCTCCGCTAGCGCTAACAAGTTCTTACCTGAGGTGCTGGAACTTCCTCCAGACGGTTTAGTTGGGCTGGGTGTCTGGCTAGGTGTCGGTGCGGTGGGTGTCTCTGTAGTTCCAGGTGTGGGTGCTGGGATCGGTGTAACTTCTGGGGTAGTAGGTGTTGCGCTAGGTGTTTGACCAGGTGCAGTGCTACCACCACGGTTATAAGGAGCCTCATTGAAAATACTAGGTCTAGGATTTATACCGCCTCTTTGGTTACTCTGAGATACGGTGTTTTTCCCTGGTGTAGGCTTCTTTCCCTGTTTCGCTAATTCTGGCTCAGTCGGTGTATATTCAGCGTTTACCAAAACACGTTGACCACGGTTGTAGGGCGTTTCTGAAAAAACACTAGGATTAGGATTTAGTACCTCATTGGCTCTAACCGAAAAACTCATGAGGAAAGTAGCGCTGGTTGCTCCTAATACTCCTAGTAACTTAGTCAGCAATTTTCTGTTATAATCAACGTTCATAAATTTTGTTTGGTTTTAATTTCCACAGGTTACATAAAGAGTTATAACATTTCGCTACACATAAAATCTAACCAAAGAAGTAAGTTTTTTTGTTCAAAATATGCGGTGGTGATACAATTCAGCCATCCGGAAATTCTTCCACCGAAGGTTGGAAGGTATCGCCTGTAGCAAATATAAGATGAATCAAGTAAAGTTTATCACTAGGTTTGTATAGGCGATCGCCCTCACCCAATTTTCTGTCTTCATATTGCGTCACCCAAACAAAAAGCAACTATTTGAGATAAAAAACTTTACCAGATAGCAATCTCCACACAAATTTCATCAAAAAAATTGTTAACTTGGGGAAAAAGTAGCTTTCTATACAAAAGTGTTTCTCACTCTCGTTTGTTTGTCTAATAAGCACCACCAGAAATGCGCGAAAAAGTACAGAATAAAAGACGCGATGCAAGCAACTTTTTATCTAAAATTATCTACAATGATGCAAGCTTTCATGGCGACTTATTGAATAGTAAATACTATTTTTGCCAAAATCGTGCATTTACCAAAAAATCAAGATTCGTCTCGATTAGTTTCGTGCAAAATAAATTAATTGCTAATGAAAATCTATACTACTAAAGATACAATTGTAAAGTTGATAAACGCACCGATTACAGGGTAGGAAAGATGCTGGAATTATACCAATTTGAACTATCTCATTACTCAGAGAAAGCACGCCTGCTCCTTGATTATAAGGGATTAGCGTACCGCAAAATTGAAATTACACCTGGAATTGGACAAGTAGATATCTTCCGGTTGACTGGTCAGCGACAAGTGCCAGTGCTGAAAGATGGTAATAAATATATCGCTGATTCCACAGCGATCGCTAAGTATTTAGACTTACAATATCCCGATCGCCCACTGATACCCAGAGATTCAAAGCAACGCGGTTTATGCTTAATGATGGAAGAATGGGCAGATGAGTCCATTGGTATCAAAAGCCACAAGGCGTTATTTTCGGCGATTAGTCAAGACCAAAATTTCCGCAAGGCTTTATTACCTACTTCGACACCAGATGTTTTCAAAACTCTAATTCAAGGAGTACCAAACGATTTACTAAAAGTTTTGGGTATTGGAGTAGGTTATACTCCTGATGTGGTAACTAGCGCCATGACCGACTTAAAGCAAGACTTAGAAGCCTTAACGCTGATACTGGCAGAAAGTCCTTATTTAGTCGGAGATCAACCTACCTTAGCAGACTTTGCCGTGGCGGGCTTGTCGATTTTGCTGAAGTTTCCCGATGGTCCCTATCTAGATTTACCAGTCAGCCTTAGAGGTAAAGGTGTCCCAGGATTAGCAGATAATCCCCTTTACGAACCATTCTTCACCTGGCGCGATCGCCTTTATAGTCAATATCGCATACCATTAATACCTACAACTACCACAGGTAGTGCTCCAACTTCAATTCAAATTGATTAAGAGTTAGTGGATAGATGGAGCGTTGGAACGTGGTTAAGAGTTAGGAGGTTGTGGATAGATGTTAGTCTGAGCGTGGTTAAGAGCTAGGAGTTAGGAGTAATTTTTCACAACCAACAATTAACAACTGTCACTATCCACTATTCACGCTCCAACTATCCACGCTCCAACTAACAACGCTCCAACTAACAACTAACAAATTAAGATATGAATTTGGGACAACCGTTAGGTTCAGTAATACAAGGTTCTCTCACAGAAGGATTAGAAGTAAGATTACACCCGGATATTTCGGTTGAAGATATGCGGGTGGGTAAGTTTTTAGTCGTGCAAGGAATGCGATCGCGTTTTTTCTGTATGCTGACAGATGTAGCGCTAGGAACTGCTAACCAAAGAATTATCGCTAATCCTCCGAGTTGGGAAGACACTTTCTTAAGAGAAGTTTTAGGTGGAAGCGGTACTTACGGAACTATCAACCTCTCACCGATGTTGATGTTCACTCCTGAAAATAATGAATCTTATTCAGCCACAAATGGCAAATCAGTTAATCCCTTTGTACCATCGGCAACGGGTTTAGCATCTTTTCAACCGCAAACCAGCACGACGATGGAACTGTTACCAGTTAAAACTATTCCTAGTCACTTTAGCCAAGTTTACGAAGCAAGTGAAGACGATTTTCGCCGAGTATTTGGTTGGGAAGACGATCCGCAAAGAAAAAATTTCTCCATCGGGAAACCGTTGGATATGGATGTACCAGTTTGTATTGATTTAAATCGTTTTGTTGAACGCAGTAACGGCGTTTTTGGCAAATCTGGTACTGGTAAATCCTTTTTGACACGCTTACTTTTAGCTGGTGTGATTCGCAAAAGCGCAGCAGTTAATTTAATTTTTGATATGCATTCGGAGTATGGTTGGGAAGCTGTAGCGGAAGGTAAAAATGTTAATACTGTTAAAGGTTTAAAGCAGTTATTTCCCAGTCAAGTTGAAGTTTACACCCTTGACCCAGAATCTACAAAACGTCGGGGTGTGCGCGATGCACAAGAACTATATCTAAGTTACGACCAAATCGATGTCGAAGATATTAAATTATGCAGTCGGGATTTAGGACTGTCGGATGCAGCATTAGATAATGCCAATATTTTGTTTTCCGAATTCGGTAAAACTTGGATTATCCAATTGCTGAACATGACGAACGAAGAAATCGAGATGTTCTGCGATGAAAAGCGAGGACATAAAGGTTCGATTATGGCTTTGCAACGCAAACTTTTGCGGATGGATAGTTTAAAGTATATACGAGCGGCTTGCCCGCAAAACTACATCGATAAGATTTTGCAATGTTTGGAAGCTGGGAAGAATGTTGTGATAGAGTTTGGTTCCCAATCCAACATGCTTTCTTACATGTTGGTAACGAACATGATTACCAAACGCATTCACGAGAAGTATGTCAAAAAAGCTGACAAGTTCTTGCAAAGTAAAAATCCATGCGATCGCCCAATGCCATTAATGATTACCATCGAGGAAGCGCACCGCTTTCTTGACCCCGCTATTGTCCAAAGTACCATCTTTGGAACGATCGCCCGCGAATTGCGGAAATATTTCGTTACACTTCTGGTGGTCGATCAACGTCCTTCAGGCATAGATAATGAAGTTATGTCACAAATTGGCACTCGCATCACCGCTTTGCTCAATGATGAGAAAGACATCGACGCGATTTTTACAGGTGTCTCTGGTGGTGGTGGCTTGCGATCGGTCTTAGCCAAGTTAGACTCAAAGCAACAAGCTTTAATTTTAGGACATGCCGTACCTATGCCTGTAGTGGTGCGTACCCGTCCTTACGACTCAACTTTCTATGCAGAAATTGGCGATACGGCTTGGGAAGAAAAGCCAGACGCAGAAGTCTTTGCTGCTGCTGAACTAGCTAAAGCCGATCTTGGTTTTTAATTTGCTGACTGGGGACTGGGGACTGGGGACTGGGGACTAGTACTCAACCAACCCAAAAATGACGGGTGAAGGCAGGCAGGGGAGGCAGCGGAAGCAGCGGAAGCAGGGGGGGAAAGAACTTGATTTTCTTACCATAAACCCCGCAAAGTTACCTTGGCAGACTACTAGAAATAAAATGCTTTTTTACAGATGTGAATTGATTACTAAAGTTCTCCGAAGAATCCTAATCCCTAATCCCCATTCTCTAATCCCCAGTCCCTAATCCCTAATTTCGTAATATTACAATTAATCAGTTCGGTTATCCGGCTAATTTCGGGCACCCGCGAGGGGGGTTTTAGCGTCACTATATATAGTAAGGGCACAAAACAATTTCTCGCCATTTTTTTTTGGCAAATCAACATTTTTGCCTTATAATGGAAAGATTTATCTGAACTCCTTTACTATCCGACTAATTTGTCGTAATATTAAATAAGTAGAACTCATACTGACTTCGTATTCTTACTGTCGCTGCTAGCGAATGAGGACGAAAAGAAATCAAGGGAAATAAAGAGCGCGTACTTCTAACGACTTAAAGATTTAGGGAGGATAGGGAAACCTATCTAAAGGGAGCACCGTCTTGACAAAACCTGTACTAATATGATTGTCTTCGGTAGTTCATAATGTGGTGAGATCAAAACACAATCTTTCCCCATCCGCCCTAGTAATTAAATATTTATTGTGTTTACGGAAAAGAGGACCACGCACCAATGCCTACTGCTAACACCCAAACTGAAAACACTAACACCAAATTCACGGCTGATATGGTGCGAACCTATCTGCGCGAGATTGGTCGTGTACCACTGCTAACCCGTGATCAAGAAATCATCTTTGGGAAGCAGGTGCAACACATGATGAAGTTAGTGGAAGCCAAAGAGGCTTTAGAAAAGAAACTGCACCGCGAAATAAGCTTAGAGGAGTGGGCAAGCCACGTTAACCAGCCAGAGGCAGAGGTTACACAGCTTGTGCATCAAGGTAAGCGGGCAAAGCAAAAGATGATTGAAGCGAATTTGCGCTTAGTCGTCGCTATTGCGAAAAAGTACCAAAAGCGTAACATGGAGTTTCTCGATTTGATCCAAGAGGGAACTCTAGGATTAGAGAGAGGTGTAGAGAAATTTGACCCGACACGGGGTTATAAGTTCTCAACTTACGCTTACTGGTGGATTCGTCAAGCGATTACGCGGGCGATCGCTCAACAAGGTCGGACTATTCGCTTACCGATCCACATTACCGAGAAGCTGAACAAAATCAAAAAAGTACAGCGCGAACTAGCTCAAAAGTTAGGGCGATCGCCAACACCGGCAGAAATTGCCAAAGAGCTTGAGCTAGAACCCGCTCAAATTCGCGAATACCTAAATATGGCGCGTCAGCCAGTTTCTTTAGATGTACGAGTTGGCGATAATCAAGATACTGAGTTGCAAGAAATGCTCGAAGATGATGGACCATCACCTGAGTATTACATGACTCAAGAATTCTTGCGTCAAGACTTGAACACCCTTCTGGCTGAACTCACCCCCCAACAGCGAGAAGTTTTGGCTTTGCGCTTTGGTTTAGAAGATGGTAACGAAATGTCTCTGGCGAAAGTTGGCGAACGCTTAAGCCTTAGCCGCGAGCGCGTCCGCCAATTAGAGCATCAAGCCCTTGCTCATCTGCGTCGTCGTCGCGCAAATGTTAAAGAGTACGTTGCTAGCTAGTTATAAGCTATATCGCTCTAGGCGACGCGCCTCCTGAATTCAGGGGGCGATTTTTTTTGTCGTTTCTAGCACTCTTGCTGGGAATGCATACAACAGGGCTGCTGCCTCGACCTTCAGTAATGGAGGCTCTGCCTCCAAAAAGTACATTCCCTGGCAGAGCCAAGGAACGAGAGGTGGCTGAAAATAAATATTATTTATGAAAATAAAAAAGTTAAATAAAAATATATTAGGAATTTTCCGAAAACCTCACTCCAGAGAGTGAATTTACTTAATGAAGCGAAAATCGCTTAAACAATAGTATTTTCTAATTAACGCTTAAAAACTAGATAAAAACTTCCTTTCTTGAAAGTGTGTTTTTCCGCACAATATAAATCAAACCTTTGACAGAGCCTTGATCCCTAGATACTTGGTTACGGTTTAAATAGGTGGCAGAGTACGTAGTAAGTTTTTCACAGGAGAATTTGGGTGCTGCATATTAATAAATTATTTCCCCCTCGCAAATGGACAATTCCCCTCGCTGGCTTAGTTATAACCGTTGGTGTTATTGGCGAACAGGCTAAACCAGTTTTGAGCAACCAAATAAAAACAGTAGAAACATCAACGTTGCTGGTTACGGATTTGCAAGTTTCTAGAAACGCTGTTTTACAACAAAGACAAATCCAGGCTAACGCTAGTCTTAACCAAGAGGATTATGACAAGGTATCTTCTACAAACAACGAGCGAGTAAAACTTCGTAGAGCGGGTGCGGCTCAAAATTCTGCAAAAGCTAACACTCAAGCGAAAGCAGCGCCAAAAGCATCTAAACAATTAAAAACAGTACCTACAACTACCGCACTACTTACTGACAGTCAAAAAGCGACAAAAAACGCCGGAGTTCAAAGCGCGAACTTTCCCAAACAAGATGGGGTTTATCTTTACGGTCAATCTCCACAACCAAACCAACTTGGGCAAGGATATATTGTATTTCAAAAGCGACAAAATCAGGTGATGGGTGCGTTGTATATGCCCAGTTCTGAGTTTAGTTGTTTTCAAGGCAATATCGAGTCCTCAGGAGCATTGGCGATGACGGTTACTGCGCCAGGTGAAGGAGGTCTAGAACAGGTGGCTGCGGCAAATACATTACCGAAACTAGATCCGGATGAGCCAATGACTTATGCGTACTCACTGGCTCTACAAGACTATCATAAATTAAATTCTGTCAGTGATAACGATCACCGAATTTTGCAGATGTGCAATCAAGCTTCAGATGGTGATATCAAAAGTGAGTAAAATAATGAATGCTGAATGATGAACGATGAATAATGAGTTTTGGCATCATCGATCATTCATCATTGAAAATTAAAACTCAATCCCAGCTTGCGCCTTCACGCCTTGATCGCGAAAAGGATGCTTAACTAAAGTCATTTCTGTAACTAAATCGGCTCGTTCAATTAAAGCCGCTGGTGCGCCTCTACCTGTGAGAATAACGTGTTTTTCAGGTGTTTTTTGCTGTAAACCTGCTAAAATTTCGTCAACTTGTAAATAACCCATTTTCACAGCGATATTAATTTCATCTAACAGCACCAGCTTGAAGTCTGGATTGCGGATGTATTCTAATGATTTTTGCCAAGCGTCGTAAGCTTTATCGAGGTCGCGATCGCGGTCTTGAGTTTCCCAGGTAAAGCCTTCGCCCATAGCATGAAATTCTAACTGGTCTTGCCACATACTGAAAACCTTTTTTTCTGAAGGTTCCCATGCACCTTTAATAAATTGGACGATCGCCACCTTATATCCATGACCAAGCGATCGCAATACCATCCCCAACGCGGCAGTAGTTTTCCCCTTACCATTACCGGTATTAATAATAACTAACCCTTTTTCCGGGACAGCATTCGCTATGCGTTGATCTTGGACTTCCTTACGTCGCTGCATCTTTTTGCGATACTGCTCATCCGTTAAAGAAGAGGTTATTACTTCATCGATTAAGCGATCAATTTCTGGGTCTGAGTTAAATTCTGTTGTGGTATCGGGTTTCATCAATCTATGTAAATTACTCTCAACGACTAATAAAGGGTACTGGGTACTAGGGACTAGGGATTGGGAAAAATCCGCGTACCTTTGGGGTGGGATTTTAAGCAAAATCAACCAAAATCCCTAATCCGCAATTCCTTATAAAATGAATCAGAATTTGGTTGTTTATACCATTTTAATTAAATGGCATTATTGGATATGTCCAGCGAGATTACCCGGAAAAATATTGATACAGTGTTAGCTTTCTTACCGATACTTTCTAGCAAAAAAGCAAAACTATATAATATACAAACTGAATCCTTAACTTTAGACCCTTATTGCTATTCTAAAGAATTTGAGAAATTCATTAAAGCACTTTACCAAGAAAATTTTGTCATTTCCTTTGATTGGACAACTTGGCAGAACGAAGCTCAACGTTTCATCCAACATCCAGAATTGTTAAATTCTGCTGACATTTCTACCTTACAAAAATTATTGACAACCCACGTCCGCTGCGATCGCGCTTTTCTAGGGGTCATTTAGCGTCCATGATTGATAACGCTTTAGATTCAAGCAATTCTGCACTTGCAGCAATTCGTGCAGCTATGATTTTAGAAAACAGCAAACCAGGGACAATGACGCAAATCGAAGTGGTTCAAGGTGATATTACTCAATTGAAAGTTGATGCGATCGTCAATGCAGCAAATACTTCTCTACTTGGTGGGGGTGGTGTAGATGGGGCAATTCACCGCGCTGCTGGACGAGAATTGCTAGAAGAATGCCGTAAGTTGAACGGCTGTGAAACTGGCGAAGCTAAAATAACTAAAGGTTATAACCTCCCGGCAAAATGGGTAATTCACACAGTCGGTCCGGTGTGGGAGAGTGGAAATCATGGTGAAGATGAGTTGTTAGCCAGTTGTTATCGTCAGAGTTTAGCTTTAGCAGAAGAATACAAAATTGAAACGATCGCTTTTCCGGCAATTAGTACAGGTGTTTATCGATTTCCAATAGAACGTGCTAGTAAAATTGCCCTGAGTGAAGTTAATAAGTTTTTACAGAGCGATCGCTCAATAAAACAGGTGATTTTTGTCTGTTTTTCCCAGAGTACTTACGATTCGTACCTACAGGTGATGCAAGAAATTACTCAAAGCTAGTTAACATTACATGGGAGCGTGTTTACTCTGCGGGAGTGCAAAATGTCAAAACAGCTGGGTCAAAAAATCTCACCTACACCGATGTCAACCAATGTTAGTGTGGTTGATTTGATTGATAATTACTTCACCGCCTATAACTCGGCGCGTTTGCGAGAAATCTGCCAACTGCTGAGTAAGGATGTGCTAACCGAAGGTGTAACCGTGGGAGTTAGCCTTTCCGGTGCAATGACACCAGCAGGATTTGGAGTTTCTGCGCTAGCACCCCTGATTCGCAACGGCTTTATTGACTGGATGATTAGCACTGGTGCGAATCTTTACCACGATATGCATTATGGATTGGGTTTTGAACTGTTTGCAGGTAATCCATTTTTAGATGATGTGAAACTGCGTCAGCAAAGCACTATCCGTATTTATGACATTATCTTTGGCTACGATGTGCTGTTGGAAACTGATGCTTTTATCCGCAAGATTTTGCAAGCAGAGCCATTCCAGAAGCGGATGGGAACGGCTGAATTTCACTATTTGCTAGGTAAATATGTCCGGGAAGTCGAAAAGCAATTAGGAGTGCAGCATTCTTGTTTGCTTGCGACAGCTTATGAATGTGGCGTACCGATTTATACGTCTTCTCCTGGTGATAGTTCAATTGGGATGAATGTGGCGGCTTTGGCGTTAGAAGGCTCTAAATTGATTTTAGATCCCTCAATTGACGTGAACGAGACGGCAGCGATCGCCTACACTGCACGCGACTCAAAAGGCGAATCTGAAGGCAAAAGTGCGGCTGTAATTATCGGTGGTGGTAGTCCCAAGAATTTTTTGCTACAAACCCAACCACAAATTCATGAAGTCCTGGGACTAGAAGAACGGGGACACGATTACTTTATACAGTTTACCGATGCGCGTCCAGATACCGGCGGTTTATCTGGGGCTACTCCCTCAGAAGCCGTTAGCTGGGGTAAAATTGACCCAGAAGAATTACCCAGCACGATTGTTTGTTACACAGATAGCACGATCGCTTTACCACTGGTAACAGCATACGTGATGAACCAGTGCCAGCCTCGCCCTCTAAAGCGAATATACGACAGACGAGAAGAAATAACCGAGAAACTGCGTCAAGACTATCTTGCAGCCAAAACTCAACCAGTAGATAAAATCCCCGCTGTTATGGCTGATAACGCTTCTAATGAAGCAGCAACTTATCCCTGTGGTAGGTTAATTCCTAATACTCCGTAGTGGAGGAGGGGGACAGGGAGAGGGGGGGATGGGGGGAAAGAAGAATTATTCTCCTTGTCCTCGACTCCCCCACTCCTCGACTCCCCCACTCCTTATTTCCTCCCAATCAACAAATAAGTTGTCATTTTCCCTTTACCTTTAACTTCGATTTCACCGCGCTTTTCAAACAAAAATTCATCACGCAAGTGTTGATAGGTGGTTTCCGATACTTGGATTTTGTTGGTAAAACCTTGGGATTCCATGCGGCTGGCGATGTTCACGGTGTCTCCCCAGAGGTCATAAGGAAGTTTTTTGATACCGATTACTCCAGCAACTACGGAACCGCTATGGATGCCGATACGAATCGAGAAGTTTTGCTGATTTTCGGCATTAAATTTAGCGATCGCTATTTGCATATCGAGTGCCATTTGAGCGATCGCCTGGGCATGATGTGGGCTGCGTCTGGGTAAGCCACCAACTACCATATAAGCATCGCCAATGGTTTTGATTTTCTCTAAATTATATTGGTCACTTAGGCGATCGAAATCTGAAAAAATTTGGTTGAGTAACCTTACAAGTTGAATCGCACTTAGAGAAGAAGCGATTTCTGTAAAGCCAACGATATCTGCAAATAAAACTGTAACATCAGCAAAGTCTTCGGCGATCGTCCCTAATTGTTGTTTGAGACGGTTAGCTATTGCTTCTGGCAAAATATTTAGCAACAAGCCTTCAGTTTGTTTCTGTTGATAATGCAGTGCTTCTTCAACTTCTAGCCGCTGAGTGATGTTACGAAAAATGCCGCGAGTTGCAACTGGTTTTCCTCTCACCAATTTACAATTTATGTTTCCTTCTACAAAGATTTTTTGACCATATTTAGTAACGAATGCAGTTTGAAATTGCTCAAATTTTTCTCCTGACAGCACACTATAAAACATTTGTCGAGAATAAGATTGAAAATCAGGATGTATAATGTCAAATACATTCATTTGAGCAATTTCAGCATCACTATATCCTAGAGTTTCTCGCCACGCACGATTGACATATTCAAAACGACCATAAGCATTAACAGATTGAATCAAGTCGTTAGCGTTTTCAACTAAATCTCGATATCTTTCTTCACTTTTTAAAACAAGATCATTTGCTTGTTTTTGCTTGAGAAAATGAACAATTTGGCTACTAATAGAAGCCATCATTTGTAGTAATTCTACATTTTTAGGTTGTACTTCACGATTGAAGAAAACCATCACGCCTAAAACTTCAGTGTCATCTATAATTGGGAAACCAAATGCAGCGTGCAATCCTGTGGCAGCAGCTTTTTGGGTTCGCGAAAAGTCAGAATTATGCATAATATCCTTAGTCCAAAGGGGCGAACGTTTTGCCCAAATTCGACCAGGGAAACCAACACCAAGGGTATACGTAGTTTGCCACGCGATCGCTTTAAATTCTCGAACGGTGATTGTTCGACCCGACCACATTTCCACACATCTAAGTATAGGATTTATTTTATCTTTCTTTTCTCTGGACGCTGATGTGGCTAAATATTGATTTGCTGTCCAAAGTTGCCCTAAATCCCATCCTAAATTTTCACAAATTGCCTGCAAAATTTTTGGTATTGTTTGTTTTACGCTTTGAGATTCTGATAAAATGCGTGTTATGGCATACTGTACTGCATGAAGCTGTTGTCTGCGTTCTCTAGCAGTAATATTCCGACCAATATAAACAATATCTTCTAAGCCATCTGTTTTTTTCTGAATAACTGAACAAGAAAAGGCAACTAAAAGCTTTTCTCGTTTTTTCGTTCTACAAACTAATTCTATATTCTGGAAATACTTGTGATATAAAGAAGGCTGCCGAATCAGCCTTTGCAGGAAAAAGCTATCATCAATTATTAAAGAAATTGGCTGATTTATTAATTCTTCTTCGGTAAAACCGAATAGTTCTTGTGCTGCTCGATTGAGTTTTTGAATTTTTCCGGAATTAGTTGTCACTAAAAAGGCATCTGCCATTGAAGCGATAACTTCATCCATGTAACTTTTGTACGTGACTAAGGAGTTTAATAATAAAGTAGATTCATTAAGCTTCTGCTTGAGGTTTTGTTGGAAAAATATTCTTTCACTAATATCTTCAAGCAAGATAACTAATCTATTAGCAAATTCTTTTTCACCTTGTTCGCCAATAATATATATATTGATATATATATCTGATTTGTCTTCATAAAAGCGTGCAATAGTCTCTAATTCAAATAGTTCCTGTTCACCTTGCAGGATAGAAATGAGAATATGTTCAATCCCAATAAATTCCGGAAAACTTAGCCGGACATCTTTTCCTAGCATTACCTCTTCAGGACGAGCGGCAAATCGTTGAACTTGCTCGGATGTATCTATAATGCAGAAGTTCTCATCAAGCTCCAAGCGTTCAAATTTGCGTAAAGACAAAGCTTTGTTAAAAATCCGGTCTAGTACCTGGTATTTCATTGTGGTGTGGGAATAGTTATTCAGGCGTTATGGGAGGGGCACACAAAAGCCACAGACTAGGAGATGATTAACTCCCTGCCTTCACACTCCACAACGCTACTCGCTTTAACTGAGGTTCCTTCGGAAGTTCTGATGTTTGAGATATACATCGCCCTTCTTTGAGGATACTTGCCCGTGCTGGGTCCTCAGCACCCAAAATTCAGCACCACTGATGATTCTTTCTATAAGCTAGTTTTTCAAACATTTGCTCAATACACAAGCCCGTCAAGGTAGAAGTTGGAGAATTTGCTGCTTACTTTTTAATTCGTGATGCGCCAGAAAGCCCTGTTTTGAAGATAATCATCCTATTCTAGGGATGCTCATATGCGTCCCTCTTTTATTAGCGTTGCATATGAGCATCTGATTTTCAATATTTAAGTGCTATTTTATACTTATAATCTCACCTTTAAATCTTCTTAACCTGCTCATTTATAGCCACCGCTGTGAGATTACACAAAAAATGATATTTAGATCACAAAAATCTCTCATAAAAGTAGTATTTGTAACAAATCACAGAAACTTTAAATTACCGAAATATACGTAAAGAGTTGACCAATATTCGTCTATTTAGTTTATATAAATTTTCTAAAGGGCTAATATATATACGAATTTCTAGCAAAAAACAAGTATCACTAGGTACAAAAAATGCTAGAAACCAATCTAAATACTTGATTTACCAATACTCATATGCCTCAGGTTAAATCGCTTTCAAATCAATACTATATCTACATCAGGCGAAATCAAGAAGTAATTCCGTGGAACATATACGATGCCAATCCTCCGATTGACCTTGGATTAGCAACTTATGTGAGTAAAATTTTACAAGCTATGGAAAAGAGCTTGAGAATAAACGGTCTTGTCTTCTACGTTACTTGGGACGAAATTGATGAACTGCCATCATATGGGGAAAATGTTGTAGCTGTGGTACTTGGTGACGAGTGGTATCGGATACCAAAGTATGCTCACAAGGTAGGAGCCGTATTTAAGTGTATTGGCACGCACCCCATACTCGGATGTAATCCTCTCCTCAAGCCTTGTCATCTAAACTTGCTGACGCTAATTCAATTTTTGAGAATCTTCCTTGTCCGGATGCCTGGGGTGATCAATTACCAATTTCATCGGTTCAAAAGCTGGCTACTGAACACAGATAAAATTGCCCCAATATACGAAATTCCTTTAGGTTACAACAACTCTCAGGATCTACCAATTAAGGACATACAAAACCGTCTGTATGACACTTATTTTTCAGGCAGCGTAGTACACAGGTCTTATCCTATCTGGTCTTTGAAGTACTGGTTGGGAACTCCCAAAACTCTGGCTCGCAAACTTATGATGTTAAGTCTCAAGAAAATTAAAGAAAAATATCCCGATTGGAAAGTTGAATTATCAATTACTGATGGGTACCACGGAAGAAGCAGCGAAGTAGCAAGCAGCTATTCTGAAACAATGATGAATACAAAAATATGTCTTGTTCCTAGAGGTACATCGTTTGAAACAACTCGCTTTTTTGAGGCAATGAAATATGGTTGCATTGTTGTGACAGAAGCTTTGCCTTCACGATGGTATTTAGATGGTTCACCTGCGATTCAGATAAACGATTGGCGAGAATTAGAAGCGCTGATGGAAAAGCTGCTCGACAATCAGGAACTCATGCAAGAAATACACCAAGAATCTTTAAATTGGTGGCAAAGTAAATGTTCGGAAACTGTTGTTGGTGATTACATGGCAAGAGAATTAAAGGCTTTGAGAAGAGCCGCTATGTTGCGAAAAACAAAAATGGCGCTCGCTCTCTCCACACAAGTGGTTCCCGAAAATTTGTTTCTTAAACTTGATCCACCCTAATCGCATTTTGTTTCAACGGTAATACATTACATATTTGATATTGTAGAGACGTTACATGTAACGTCTCTACAACGTTTATGGGGTTTTGATTAATGATGATAAGCTGCATGATGTTATTTCACTTAGATATCAAGCAGCCTCAGCAGTCGGTTCAGTATATTCGCAAAAGATATTAAGTCCAATTTTAAGGATATACAAAACAACTATAGTAGCGATCGCCGGATCGAGCGGTAAGCCATGCGTCGCTGCCACACCCACAAGGGAGACTATCAACCCTGTCAGCAAAGGTGTACTTCCTGGATTTTTAGTATATTCACTAAGTTGACCGCGAAAACCTTCATCTCCGCATAGTTCCTGACGTAGTACCTTCAGCGTTACTTCCCAAAGTGATTTGCGCTCCTTCGTCGGTGGTGGACCATTTTTTTCTGCCCATAAATCCTCAAAAGAGCGTTGCAATTTGCCATTATGCTTTTCTAAGTTATTTAACGCGTGCTGTGCGGGGTCGAAATCGTGTAAAGTCTCGCGTGCAAGATTGATTTCATTACTTGTTAATTGAGCATCCATATTTATCCTCATTGATTGTCACAATCGAAATAAAGGCGATCGCATATCACCAAAAATGCAAATAACCAAAAGTCTACATACCGCCATTCTCGTCACTAACCTAGAACAATCCGAACACTTTTATGGCAAAGTATTAGGATTGTCCAAAGTTGATCGCTCCCTAAAATACCCTGGTGCGTGGTATCAAATTGGCGAATCTCAACTTCACCTAATAGTCGCACCCACCGTCCCCACAGAAAACCAAAATGAAAAATGGGGACGCAACCCTCATATCGCTTTCTCTGTCACCGACTTGGATGCAGCAAAACAGCAACTACTAAATCATAATTGTTTTATACAACCCAGCGCATCCGGTCGCCCCGCCCTTTTCACCCAAGATCCAGATGGGAATATTATCGAGTTGAGTCAGCAGTGAGGAGGAGTGGGGGAGTGGGGGTGACTCCTAACTCCTAACTCCTGACTCCTGACCATCGCTTCGCTCCAATTCAAAATTCACGCATTCAAAAAAAAAAGGATACAAGCCCCTGAATTTATTTATAGAAAATGTAAAAAAAATTTTTCCGAGACGCATAGCGCTCTTGAAAAGGCATCCTTGTTTCTTGCACCATTATTTATTTATGGGGATTCTTCATTTTGAATTTTGAATTTTGAACTTTGAATTCCCCGCAGGGGTTGACTCCAAATTCTATGAAAATCATCGCTTACACTTACACTGACCCTCTACTGGAAGCCACACCCGATCCTAATAGTTGGGGATCAGAGGTGGATCGAGTTTATGAAGATTTGGGTAAGCGATCGCAGTTACAAAAATTATTCACTGATTGTCAAACCGAACCAGCAAATTATCTGCTCATTCGCCGATTAGAGGAATTCGGGGATACTGTAGAACAAGTAAGTGATGCTGTCACGCAACTCGAAGCGATGGGAGTAGCAATAATTGCCACTGAACAAGCTTACTCTTCAGAAACTCCCCATTTCCGTGTTGACTTATTCAAATTATTACACGAAATTCAGCGCCAGCAACGCAGCCGTCGCATCCGCCAAGGACACGCCCGCAATCGTTTGGATGCTGCGCCACCACCAGGCAAAGCACCCTATGGCTACCGCAGAGGTAACGGTAAATACATCATTGACCGTAGTACTTCGCCAGTAGTCAAGGATTTTTTTGATAACTTTCTGCTTTATGGTTCTCTACGGGGAGCAGTACGTTATCTGGCGAAAAAATATGCTAAGAAAATCTCTGTCACTACTGGGCGACGCTGGCTGACAAACCCAGTATATCGCGGCGATACCGCTTATCAGAACGGGGAAATAATTGCTAGTACACATGTGCCAATTGTTACTAAGGAGGAAGCAGCGCAAGTTGATCGACTTTTACGCCGTAACAGCCGTTTGCCATCTCGAACTGCAAGCGCACCGCGTTCTCTAGCCGGTTTGGTTATTTGTGGCGAGTGTCAATCACATATGACAGTTACCCGTGTGACTCAGCGTAACCAAGATAAAGAGTATCTTTATTTACGTCCAATTAGCTGCACTAAAAGCCCAAAATGCCGCGCTATTCCCTACGCACAAATTTTGGAAAAGACAATTGAAGCGGTTTGTCGTGACTTACCCAATGCAGTAGCTAAGATGAATTTTCCCCAATTAGATGCGGTTAAGAATAGTTTAGGAGAAAAGAGCGATCGCCAGCAAGAAATACTCGAACAGCTACCCACCTTAGTGGAAACTGGAATTTTAGATGTAGAAACAGCAAAATTAAGAGCATACAAACTCCGCACAGAAATTTCTGCACTCCAAGCAAAGCTAGCAACACTCCCACCAGTGAACTTGCGTTCTGTTGCTCAAGCTGTTTCAATTCCCCAATTTTGGTTAGACTTATCAGAAGCGGAGCGACGATTTTACCTACGAGAATTCATTCGCCAAATTGAGATTATTCGCCACGATAAAAATTGGCAATTGCAAATTATATTTATTTTTTAACGAAGAATTCAGGAGTCAGGAGCCAGAATTTAGGAGAATTATGTGCGTATATGTGGATAAATATTAGTATAAGGTGGAGCATTTTCAATCTTCTGTTTTTCAAGGATTGACTCCTAACTCCGTTCTCCTCACTTTTTCTCACCCTCCTACATTTTCATCATTATCAACTTGACTTCTAGAATAAGATGCAGGTCGTCTACCTACATTACGCACATTCACAAATTTACCAAGTAAATCGAACCAAAATGGCGCACCCATACCAATAGCAATACCACTGAAAATCCAACCAGGAATCATATATAAAATTCTCAAAAAAGGGAAACTCTGGTTTTTGTTAGGTGTCCAGGCAATTTGCTGATTTAAGTTAACATCAGACCACCCAATCGGTAAAGCAACATTGTCTAAAGCCCTATCAGCTTGCTCTCTTATTACATCTAGGGTTGCACTATTATCTGGTTCTCCCTGAGAATTTGGATTGGCGAACGCCTGATTATTTTGATTTTTCAGTAATATTTCCCCAGCATTATTAGTAATTGTTTCTCGCAAAGCCGAATCTTTTGATAGTCTACTAATCATGTGAAATGCATCCGCATTAGCGATGATAGCAAGACTTAAGCCGAGCATAATCGCTACTCCTTTAGCATTGCGTTTATAAACTCCAGAAGCTCTTTCCATTGAGCTATCAAACGTGCGTTCAATTTCTTTTTGTAACGTATGAATACCTTCTTCTGTAGTTTGAATCCTTGATTGGGCACGTTTTCCTAAAACAGTAAGATTTTCTACAACAGATTTCGGCAGTTTTTCAATTAAATCTATACTTTCAGCTATATTTATAAATCCTTGATGTGTGGCGCTTTCTTTATCTTTTACGGCTTCTTTAATTTCGTTGTAAATAGCACTATCTCTTCTAACAGATTCGACAACTTCATTGAGATTAGGTCGTAAACCTCCTGACAAAATTGCCTGTTCTATATCTGCAAAAATATCTTTTTTAACAAATTTTATTTTTCGCAATGCTTTGTCAAATACATCCTGTTTCGGCATCTCGGTCTGAAAAACTTCTATATATCTATCCAGACTTTCTGCCAAACGAGTAACACTAGTCTTCAAGTCAGCTTTTTGATTTTGAAAATTCCAAGTTATTTGTTCAAAATCGGCTTGAGTTTCTGCATATTGCTGAAACATAGTATTAATGAAGGGAGCCGAAGGTTCATCCTCATTTGCCTGTTGTTGCAATTCGACTAAAACTTGTTCTATTTTAGCTAATTGGGCATTCTTAAATTTTTCTAATCTGGATTCAGTTAATGTCTGAACCAGCGTCGGTAATTGCAAGGTTTCCATTAGCGTAGTCGCAAATATCTCTGAAGGAATGTAAGAAGGACCGCTACGTTTCCTCTCTCCAAAAATAGTTTCTTCTTGATCACCTCCTGGTCGCGCTGTTTTTACTGAACGATATAATGAGCCAATTCCCCAAGTAAGTCTGCGCGGTAAGGTGACAAGAAATCCTTTAGCTTCTTGGTTAATATTTTTTACTAAAGGATGAGAATAAATATTATTAGCTAGTTCAATCACATTTTGATCTTCTGAGTCCAGAACATCACCAGCTAAAAATATTTCAACTGATTTTTTTAGGTGTTCAGCCCGCCATTGCAAGACAGTGGCAATCAGTTCTTGAATTTCTGAGGCTAATAAACTTAATATTAAGTAAGTAAATACTAAACCTAACGCCAAGTCGAAAATAACAGGTAGATTCATTGATAGACTCTCCAATAGCGGTAGAATATTGTGTATTGTATTATGGGTATCAGTTTTTTCGGGAAATATTTGTTAAATAATTTAAAAAATAATTATGAGAAGAAAATATTAAAAAAGATTATTCCCGAACGCCAAAATTTGAGCTAATTTTAAATCTAGGAATTATTCATGCGGCTGTGATTGTTACGTATTTGCAACATTGGAGACTCCAAAACGTCTGGAGTGTAATCGAAGTGTGCTTTTCATACTTATTATCCTAGATTATGCAAGAAGGAAGCTTTACTTGGAGTCGTCTAGAAAAACAATATCGCGTGGTTGAGAAAAGGATTGATTGGGGATGGGTGATAGTGCTGTTGTTGGCAGCGGTGTTGCTATTTAGCATAAATCTTGGGGAATTGCCACTGCGAGATTGGGATGAAGGTACTGTGGCACAAGTTGCCCGTGAAATTTGGCGTGCTCCCGCCGGTTCAATGCGTTGGCTTTATCCGATGCTAGGAGGTGTACCATATCACAATAAGCCACCGCTGATGCATTTGCTAATTGCCTGGACTTATTCGCTATTGGGTGTGAATGAGTGGACTACGCGCTTACCAGGAGCAATGTTAACAGCTATTTCTGTACCTTTGTTGTATTGCATTGGTCGAGAGATATTTCGCCAACGTTGGGCAGCGATTTACAGTGCTTTGATTTATCTAACGATGTTGCCGGTAGTGCGTCATGGACGCTTGGCAATGTTAGATGGTGCCGTAATCTGCTTTTTTATGGTGATGATGTTGTGTGTATTGCGATCGCGTCGAGATTTACGTTACTGTCTGGGTATCGGCATCGGTTTTGGCTTAATTTGTCTAACTAAAGGCATGTTAGGCATATTATTAGGAGCGATCGCATTTTTATTTCTTCTGTGGGATACCCCACGACTTCTCACGAGTTGGTATATGTGGACAGCCATCACCATTGGCAGTATACCGATAATTTTCTGGTATGGTTCCCAATGGATACATTATGGTGAAAGTTTCGCCCGTATTGGTATTATCGGTCAATCCCTCAACCGCATTGGCACAAATGTTGAGAATCATTCTGGACCACCCTGGTACTATCTGTTAGAAATTTTAAAGTACGCATGGCCCTGGCTGATGTTTTTGCCGCAAGCGTTACGCTTAATTTGGGAAAATCGCAATCTTAGCTGGGCAAAACTCGTGCTGGTGTGGAGTGCTGTTTACCTGCTAGCTATTTCCGTCATGGGAACCAAACTACCCTGGTACGTCTTTCCGATTTACCCCAGTTTAGCTTTAGCTTTTGGTGCGCTGCTGGCAGAGACAGAAAATCGATCTTTACAGTCATCTTATCCGCGCGCTTGGGTAGCTAGTTTTTCATTGTTGGCTGTAGTAGCTTCTGCTGGCAGCATTTATTACAGTTGGGGCACAACAGGTAAATCTGACTTACAGATGATTTTTGCTGCCGTAGCTATAACTATGGCTCTAGCCGCTATTTTAGCAGAGCGAGGAGACGGACAATTTCTGAAGATTTTGTTTTGGGGAAGTTATATTTCGCTGCTGCTGTTGATGAAATCAAACTATTGGGTTTGGGAATTAGAAGAAGCTTATCCTGTTAAACCAGTCGCTATGATGATTCAGCGAGCAAAACCCACAGTTAGGAAGATTTATACATCTTTTCCGTATAATCGCCCGTCGTTGAATTTTTATAGCGATCGCAACATTATTCCCGCTTCTGGTGCTGAACTACAATATTATTGGCAATACAACGAGCAACCCTACTTTTTACTCGATGCATCTGCTCTAAAAAATCTCCATTTAGAATCAGTGAAGCGAATTGACCAAACCGAAGGTTTAACACTGATTACAAAAGACACATATTGAATAGGGGAATTGGGCATTGGGCAATGGGCATCGGGCATCGGGCTTTTCCCATGAGTCCCTTTTCCCTTTTCCCCTCTCCCCTCTTCAAGTCCCCATGCCCCATGCCCCATGCCCATTGCCCTATTCCCTATTCCCTATTCTCCACCTTCTCTGTTCTTGGAAGAATTTGGGAATCGGAATCAGAGGTCTTTTGCTGAGTGATACCAATCATCCCTAAAAAAATAGCACTTCCTACAGCTAAAGCTAGCAAAGGACGCTTCAGAACGATAAAATCTCGTATAATTCTAGCTAAAGGACTGCTTTGACGACGTAGTGATGATGAGATTATCATCTGTCTCAAGATAAAAGGATCACGGACGTAGTGACCGCTTTGACAAACTACTAGGCGTTCCTGGCAATAAGGACAGGTAAATAACCCAATGCACGTCTTAACTGGCTTTGGCGTTGCATTTCTCCGGCAAATTGGGCAAGTAACATAATGATTATCAAAGGTGTGTGTATTCATCTACCTTGTCCGCTTAGTCCACTTACTCGCTCTATAAGAATAGCTATATTGAATTCCCGAACAGGGTTGTAAATTACTGACTGTGGTTTGACATAAATCATGAATCACACATCAAGTATTTATACGACAAGCGGGATGCTTATTTTACTAAGCATGGCTTAAGTTCTGAAGTTTCGAGTGGCAACTGCTCAAAACTTCTAGCTGCAACACGAGTATAGCTACATTTGAGTAGTTATGACTTCTAGTTGCCGCTCGCGTGGGTGTGCGTCCTGAGCTTACAGGTACTATATTTTCTATGCAGAGAATAGAGTCTGCGCCTTCCTCGCACCCTACCGCTCACCATTGACCATTAATTCTCTTCCATTCAACCATTATCCCTATAAAAGTATGAATAAGTGGCAATTTTTTACGAAAGCTTTGTAAAGGAAGCAAAAAAACTAAGCAATTAACACACAAACTCTTTACTTGTCTAGATGATAAAGAATGCTTCACAATAAGAATTAACACATAAAAATTTAATTTTTTTCTTACATTTACCCCCCCTATCAATGACTCTCCTGCCTCCCGCTGAACTTAGGAAGGTAACGGAACAACCTGCCTTTCCTACTTTTTCCCTGCGCTTAACTCGCCTAGTTAATCGTTTTCAACCATCTCCAGAAACTGTTGTGCTCTTTTTAGCGGTGCTAATTGGTGGCGGCACAGGTATGGGTATCGTCACGTTTCACTATTTGATTGAGCTAATTCACCGCCTGATGCTGGAAAATTTCATGGGCGCGATCGCTCATTGGGGTGCTTGGACTTTAGCCTGTGTTCCGATTCTTGGGGGCTTAATTGTCGGCTTGATGCGCTGGCGCACTCAAGACTTTGGACCTGGGCTTTCAACTCTCATCGCCTCCCAAGGAACAGAAGTTACGCGACAACTACGACCAGTAACCAAGATGTTAGCGGCTTCTGTTTCTTTAGGAAGTGGTGCTTCCCTCGGACCCGAAGGACCGAGTGTGGAAGTTGGCGCAAATTTGGGGATGTTGATGTCTCAAGTGATGCAAGTCTCTCAAGAGCGACAGCGCTTGCTTTTGGCTGCTGGGGCTGCGGCTGGCTTGGCTGCGGGCTTCAATGCGCCGATAGCTGGTGTGTTTTTTGCTTTAGAGGTGGTATTAGGTGCGACATCTTTCGCTAGTTCTGCCGTCAGTGTGGTGCTGTTAGCAGCGGTGGTAGCTGCGTTGATTGCTCAAATTGGTTTAGGAACACAACCCGCTTTTGCTTTACCTGTTTATCAAGTCATTAGTCCTCTAGAATTACCACTTTATCTTGGCTTGGGTTTGGGAGCAAGTTTAGTCTCTTTGACTTATACCCAGTCAATTCATTTGGCGAAAGCGTGTTTTGAGGGGAAAGTTCCCGGTTTTGAATTTTTGGGACGCATTCCCCAGCCAATTCATCCAATTATTGGCGGTGCTTTAGTTGGTATTGTAGCTTTACAATTACCCCAAATTTTGGGTATCGGTTATGGAACTGTGGAAGCGATGCTTCAAGATGTGAAGTTTTCGCTTTCACTTTTGGTTGTACTGCTAATAGTCAAACTGCTGATGACAGCAATTAGTGCTGGTAGTGGTTTTGTTGGTGGGGTGTTTGCCCCAGCAATGTTTTTAGGTGCTTCTTTTGGAGCAGCTTACGCGAAAATTTTGGCTTTGCTAATTCCAGGAATCGCCGCACAAATGGCGGCTCCTCCAGCATACGCAATGGTGGGAATGGCGGCAGTTTTGGCTGCAAGTGTCAGAGCGCCGTTAACATCAATTTTATTATTGTTTGAATTAACGCGAGACTATCGCATTGTTTTACCCTTGATGGCGGCGGTGGGTTTGAGTTTTTGGTTAGTGGAGCGGATGAAGCCAACTTTCAACTCTAATTCAAATTTACAGCAAATCGGTCTTGCGGAATTGAAAGATGAAAAAGCAGAAATACTCTCTTCAATTTTGGTAGAAGATGCTATGGTTTCATGTCCAAAAAAGCTGCCGTTAACTATGAAGGTGTTAGAGGCAGCTTTGGAAATGACACGCGATCGCCAATCTTGTGCTTTAGTAATTGATGAGGCAGAGCGATTAGTTGGTATCCTTTCTCTAGAAAATATTAACCGCGCTCTTTCTGTTTTGGAATACCCAAATTTACAAGGCGAAATCCAGGCGCAAATATCCAATCAAAGTCTTATGGAAATTTGTACTACAGAAATTGTTTATGCTTACTGCGATGAACCTTTATCTGAGGCATTAGACCGAATGTCTGTTCGAGGTTTACAACAGTTACCTGTGGTAGCACGAGACAACCACGAACGCATTTTAGGTTTACTACAAAAAGAGCAAATCGCTTTAACGTGCAATTTAGCAGTAACGCGCAAAGCAATTCACCACTATTTACCAGTAATGCAAAAAACTGGTCTAGCTATTCGTCAGTAGTCAATAGTCAATAGTCAACAGTCAAAAAACATCGACTATAGACTTTTGACTATTGATTATTAACTCTTGACTACTTATTAAGCTGTAGCTTCTTCGAGTACATCAGCACCTTCTTTTTCGTCTGCGTCTACTTGTCGCAGACGAATGTGCTTTTTGCCTAAAGTAATTAGAAACTCATCTCCGGCTTTCAGACCCATCTGTTTTGTGTACGCCGATCCTATCAGCAAATTACCATTAGACTGCACGCTAATTCTATAACTAGCACTACGTCCACCACGCCCATTCGCACTGGGAGCGCTGTCCAACTGAATGCCTTCAGCATCAATTAGGGCATTTAAGAACTTCATCATATTGACGCGCTCTATACCGTTTTTGGTAACGGTGTAGTAGCCACACTTCTTAGCTTTGTCTTCCTTGCTTACATTCTCTAGCTCTTTGACTTTATGGAGCAGTTCTTGACCGACTAGGGGTTCAATTTTTTTCTGTTTAGCCATCAACTTAGATCGAAAATGAATGGTTGAATTTTTTGAATCGATTTTATTTTAGCTGACAAATAGCTCGCACGCTCAAAATCGTGAGTGGGAATTATTTCGTTTTTATCTCAGCCTAGCCAAGTATATTACACGAATCGACAAAAATCTTACGATTGATCCAATATTTTCCGGAGAATATATCTTAAAGAAGATTGTTATGGAGATATCTATAGTTTGTGAAACACTGCTACACTATATTTGTTTAAGTTTCCTTGCATTATCGCTCAAATAAGTTGTTCACTTGCTAGGGCGCGATAATTGAGACACAGGATGATAAGCAAAACTGATCCGCGTGTCGATAGCCAGTGATTGGTGGTTAGTGCTTAGTGGTTAGTGGCTGTAATCTAACTTAAATAACTAACAACTTACAAGCTTACAAAGGCGTTGCAGAATGAAACTAACGACCAAAGGACACTATAGTGTAAAAGCGTTGCTAGATTTGAGCTTACAGGTAGGATATAATCCTGTATCTGTCAGATCGATCGCGCTTCGTCAAGATATCCCCGCTCCTTATTTAGAAAAATTACTTATAGAAATGCGTCGTGCCGGCTTGGTAAAATCAATTCGCGGCAGTGTTGGTGGATATCAATTAGCGCGATCGCCGGAATTAATCTCTGTAGGACAAATTTTAGAAGCAGTCGGTGAAAGCATTACCCAATTACCTTATTCTGACATCAAAAGAACACAAGCTGAAGATTGGGTAACATTTACTCTATGGCAGAGACTACAGCAAAAACTTAAAGAAGCTTTATATAGTATTACCCTAGCAGATCTCTATTACGATGCTCGTAGTTGGCAAGCAGCTCAAGGGGAAGAAGCTAGCTTTATTGTTTAGTCTATAGTCCATAGTCTAAAATTCTGAACTGTTAACTGTTAACTGTTGATTTTTGACTGTTGACCTTTGACTCATAACCAATGACACCATCTGTTATTTTAATCATTGCCGCCACTTTAGATTACTTAATCGGCGATCCTTCGGGTTTTCCTCATCCAGTGCAAGTTATGGGATGGGCCATTTCTCGTTTGAGCAAATTCGCATTTCAATTTTGTCACAATTCGATAACACAGCGAATAGCTGGAATTTTACTAGGCACAAGCGTCATAATTGGTAGCGGGATTGTTGGCGCTTTTATAATTCAAACTGCAAGATGGCTGCATCCGCTATTGGGAATAATATTAGAAAGTATTCTTCTGGCTAGCTGTTTTGCTTTGAAAAGTTTAAGAACAGCAGCTTCTTCAGTTTTACTACCTTTAGGTACAGGACAAATTGAAGATGCTCGGTCTATTTTAAGTAATTATGTAGGACGAGATACACAAAACCTCACCGAACCAGAAATTTTGCGAGCTGTTCTGGAAACAGTTACGGAAAATGCTACTGATGGGGTCATGGCTCCTCTTTTTTATGCAATTGTGGGAGCATTTTTGCCATTTGTGGGGGCAGCGCCCCTTGCTCTAGCATACAAAGCTAGTAGTACACTTGATTCAATGGTGGGCTACCGATCGCCACCCTATACTTATTTAGGTTGGTTCAGTGCGCGGTTAGAAGATTGTTTAACTTGGCTTCCTTGTCGGTTGACAGTCATAACATTAGCGCTTTTATCAGGTAAACCATTGCATGTTTGGCGGATTTGTCAGCGAGATGCAATTAAAGACTCCAGTCCTAACTCTGGTTGGAGCGAGTGCTGTTATGCTGCTATTTTGGGTGTGCAAATGGGAGGTACAAACTGGTATCGCGGTATAGCTTCATATAAACCACTGCTAGGAGATGCGATTTATGCGATCGCACCAACTCACATCCAGAAAGCTTTGCAATTAACTCGATATTGCTTTTTACTGTGGTTGTTGCCAAGTATATCTCTATTATTTTTGCTCGTAAAAAGGTAATGATCTAGATAGTCGAACTGCGTACATAACGCAAGAGAAAAATAAACTTTTCTCTAACCCCCATAACCCATTCCTCATTACCCCTTTTAAAAAAAACACACAGTATAATCAATAACTCAGGGTATTGTTTATGATTATGTCTGCTAAAGTCGTTCAAATTCTGTCAGCAGAAGAAATACGTCGTACCGTAACCCGTCTCGCTTCTCAAATCGTCGAAAGGACACGTGATTTATCCGACTTAGTACTATTGGGTATTTATTCTAGAGGGGCACTGTTAGCTGAATTGCTAGCACGTCAGATAGAGACACTAGAAAATGTATCCGTGTCAGTAGGAGCAATAGATATTACATTATATCGGGATGACCTTGACCAAATTGGCTTGCGAACTCCTGCAAAAAGTGATATTTCTATTGACCTGACAGGAAAAACGGTTGTCCTTGTAGATGATGTAATTTTTAAAGGACGGACAATTCGCGCTGCTTTGAATGCAATACAAGAGTATGGCAGACCAGAAGTGGTTCGTTTAGCTGTACTGGTAGACAGAGGTCATCGTGAGTTACCAATTCATCCTGATTTTATCGGTAAGCAACTGCCCACCGCCAAAGAAGAAGTTGTCAAAGTTTACCTGCAAGATTGGGATGGAAGAGATGCCGTGGAGTTAATTGGAGATTAGGAATTGGGCATTGGGCATTGGGCATTGGGCATTGGGCATTGGGCATTGGGAAAAAAGAATAATTTGCCTTGTCACCTTGTCACCCTGTCCCCCTTGTCCCCCCCTGCTCCCCATCTCCCCCAAACCCTATCTTCTACCGCATAATCGGGCTACCATGATGATGAATTAAATACCACTTTCCACCAAGAAGTTCAAATACGTTGGTAGCCATTGATTGTGCTTGAATTCGTCTACCCTCAATGACTTGAAAGACGTTTTCTACAAGTACAATGTAGGCGATATTATCGCGAACTTCTGTAGTAATTATGTCTGTGTTGATTTCAATGTACGCAGTATTTTTAAATATCTGTTCCCAAGAGGTGCGAACATCCTTCCAACCCCGCAGCACATTCCATCCGGGGTGAATACAAAGACTACCAGTTCCCTGCGACCATACTACACTCATTGCTTCGATGTCTTTCTTTTCAAAAGCTCGATAAAAAGCTGTGTTAGCGGCTAAAACTTCAGGTGTCATGGGGAGTGCGTAATGGGTAATAGCGGGTAGAAAAAAAACTAACAACGAACGGGAGCATCCCAATTTGGCATAAAAGCCCCTCAGGCTATAAGCCTGGGGCTAAATAAACAAAGCCTGCCTTCGCAGGCTTGAATACTCACAGCCTGCGAAGGCAGGCTTTGTGCGTATAGCGATACCCTTCTAGGGTATTGCGGCAAAATTGGGATGCTCCCCAACGAACAATTAACCACTAAGTATTTTTGACTATGTTAATTGTTTCCAATAATTGCTTTGCGGTGTAAGGTTTGGATAAAAAAGCTTTGATTCCTAGATCGTATGCTGCATTCATTTTATCGCTAGTAGCAAGTCCGCTGATGGCAATAATCTTGACGTTAGGGTTAATTTTGTGCAAAGTGCGAATGGTTGTGATCCCATCCATTGAGGGCATTAGCATATCTGTTAAGACAATAGATATTTTATCGCGATATTCTGCATAAAGGGCGATCGCTTCTATGCCATCGCTAGCGGTTATCGCTTTATAGTTATAGGCTTCTAGGGATGTTTTGGTAATTTCTCGAATCGAAGGTTCATCATCGATGATTAAAACCAATTCTCCGCTGCCATGTGGCAATTCTTGTTCTTTTTCTTCGGGGGTTTCTGCTGTTTCCTGAGCGGGTAAATATACTTCAAATTTGCTGCCTCTCCCTACCTCGCTGTATACATTGATGAAACCACCGTGACTTTTGACAATACCAAGCACTGTGGAAAGCCCTAAACCTGTGCCTTTACCGAGTTCTTTAGTGGTAAAAAATGGCTCAAAAATCCGGTCTAATACTTCATGTGTAATGCCAATTCCTGTATCAGCAACTATAACGACGATATAGGAACCAATTTTAGCGTCAAGATGCATTTTGGCATAGTGCTCATCTACGAGAAAATTTTCGGCAGAGATTGTCAAAGTTCCGCCATTGGGCATAGCATCACGAGCATTGACACACAAATTCATTAGTACTTGATGCAACTGGGTAGCATCTCCAGAAACAGTCCAAAGATTTCGTGAGGTCTGGCAATCAACTTCTATTGATTTAGGAAATGTTTCTTTAATAACTTGGCGAATTTCTAATATTAAGTGCTTTAATTGTAAGATTGTGCGATCGCCTTCTACGCCGCGAGTAAAAGATAATACTTGCTTGACTAAATTTGCTCCACGTTTGGCGTTGGTTACTAATATCGGCAGCAGTCGCTTACTCCGCGCATCATGCAATTGTGTCTCTAGAAGCTGTGCGGTCATTAAAATCGGTGCGAGGACATTGTTTAGGTCGTGGGCAATACCGCTAGCTAAAGTGCCAATGCTTTCTAGTCTTTGGGCGCGTAAAAATTGCGCTTCCAGTTGTTTTTTCTGCGTAATGTCAGTGTTAACAACTAGAATTGATTGTGAGCTTTTTTCAAATGGTACTAATGTCCAGCGGCTTTCGACGATGATTTCTTTGTCGTATTTGGTTGTTTGATATAACTCTCCTTCCCAAGAGCCATTTTTCATCAGAATGTTGAGAGCTTCTTGCAGTTGCATTACATGTTTGGTTTGCCAAAGCTCTTGGATTCTTTTGCCGATCGCTTCTTCTTTCCTGCAACCATATAAACGTTCGGCTGCTTTGTTCCAAAATAAAATTTTATTGTCCAAATCGCGCACGAAAATAGCATCGGTAGCGATATCAAGTAAAGCAGCTTGTTCGCGAATTTTCTGTTCTGTTTGTTTGCGCTCAATCGCGTAGCGAATCGAACGCTCTAACAAAGGTGCTGTCATCTGACTTTTTTCTAAATAATCTGCTGCACCTGCCTTCATTGCCTCAATATCTATTTCGCGATCGCCTTTCCCGGTAAGTAAAATAAAGGGAGTAACGCAACCATTGGCGATCGCTTCGCTCAACAACTCCAGTCCATCCCCCTCACCCAAACGATAATCAACCAGATAGATATCGTGGCGATTTTGAGCGATCGCTTCTCTAGCTTTTGCATAACTACTTACCCATTCGAGTTCGCTACCAGTTACCTGAAATTCATCGAACCAATCACGAGTCAAAATATAATCATCTTCGTCATCGTCAACTAGAAGAACTTTGATTGGACTGTTGTTCATTTCTCCCTCCCACTACTTCTAGTGGTAGTTCCACAATTTCAAACCAGTATTTGCCTATTGTTTTCATTACCTCAACTAAAGAGGCGAAGGTGACAGGCTTAATGATGAACGAGTTTGCACCCAAATCGTAAGTACGGTAAATATCTTCTTCTGCTCTAGAAGTAGTCAGCACAACAATCGGAATTTTTCTCAGATTAGCGTCGGCTTTAATTTCTCTGAGTGCTTCCCGACCGTCTTTTTTTGGCATGTTTAAATCGAGCAAAATCAAACCCGGACGCGGTGCAAGTTTAGCATTGGTATACTGACCACGGTGGTACAGATAATCCATCAACTCTTCACCATCACTTACAATGTGTAACTCATTTGACAATCTGCTTTCTGCCAATGCTTCACGAGCTAACAAACAGTCGTCTTCATCATCATCCGCCATCAAAATTGTGACGGTTGTTTGCCGACCTTTCACTATGAATTTTCCCCTTAGCGCTGGTGATTGTATCTAGTTGGTATTAAATCGCAACAAATTATCAAGTAGTGTTGTAAGATTAAATATCTCATGGGGGTATGATAAACCCTGGCGAGCAATAAAAAATCACGAAAGCAAATTACATCGGTAGAGTGACAATAAATTTTGCTCCTGCTCCTGGTATACTTGTGGCTGTAATACTTCCGTTATGACGTTCAGCAATTTTGCGGCAGATAGCTAAACCGATGCCGGTGCCTTCATATTCGCTGCGACCGTGCAGGCGTTGAAAAATGTTAAAGATGCGACCGAGATACTTTTCATCAAATCCAATACCTTGATCTTCGACGATGATCTGACAAAGTTCTGAACCGTTAATCATTCTAGTAGCTTCAGTGTAGATTTTGACAAAAGGCGGTTCTTGTTGGCGGTGAAATTTTAAAGCGTTGCCGATCAAGTTTTGTAACAATTGCCGCATCTGGAGCGGATCGGCGGTAATGGTAGCTAACTCGCCTACTTCCACATGTGCGTCGGATTGCTGGATAGCCACTTCTAAATCAGACAATACCTCTTGTGCTACTTGTGCTAAATCTACAGATACAAAAGGTTGTGCTCTGGTGGTAACTCGTGAAAGTGTCAGCAAGTCTTCAATCAAACTTTGCATTCGTTGAGCGGCGTTTTGCATTCGTTCTAAATAATCGCGTCCTTGTGCAGTGAATGCATCACCGCAAGTAGCTTTTAAGCGATCGCCAAATGTTTTAATTTTCCGCAGTGGCTCTTGTAAATCGTGGGAAGCGATAAAAGCAAATTGTTGTAGTTCATCATTGGAACGGGCTAATTCTTCGCGTTGGCGAGTTTCTTGTTCTAAAAGTTGCGCTTGGGAGACAGCAATACCGATTTGGTCTGCTAGTTGTCGCAAAAGTTCTGCTTCCCAGGTAGTCCAGTTGCGGGGATGAGCGCACTGATGGGCAATTAGTAAGCCCCAAAGTTGATTTTTAAAGAGAATCGGAACAACTAAATTAGCTTTGGCACCAAACGATTGCAGCATTTCATAGTAGCAAGGATGGATGCTAGCGTTGTCTACGTCCTGAATAGAACCAATTCTGCCGTAGCGGTATTTTTCGATGTAACTTTCATTAAAGCAAGGGTCGATAATATTCCATGCCTGAAGCACGGGGAAACCGGGAACTACAGCTTCTTTTACTATCGTTCCCGAACCATCCGACCACAACCGAAAGATAACCACACGGTCTGCGTGTAGCAGTTGCTGCACTTCGGTGACGCTGGTGTGGAGAATTTCATTAATATCTAAAGACTCGCGAATTTTTACAGTGACATCGCCGAACAATTGCGATCGCATGTTTTGCTTAAGTAACTCTTCTTCTACTCGCTTGTGATGGCTCATGTCCATCATCGCACCAATCATCCGCACAGCAATGCCAGTATTGTCATAAACGACATAACCGCGATCTAAAATGTAAGCATAAGTATTATCGCCACGCAGAAAGCGGTATTCATTCGACCAAAATTGCTTACCACTAGCGATCGCCGCGTTCATATTAGAAACAACCCTGACTTTATCCTCTGGGTGTATGTGTTCGCGCCACCATGTAGTATCTGAACCTACATTTTCTGTCGAATATCCAAATGTCTGCACAGCTTGATTCCACCACACCTTATTTGTCAATAAATCCCAGTCCCAAACAACATCATTGGTAGCACGGACAACTATCTGGAAACGCTCTTCACTTTGGTGCAGTTGTTCTTCTGCTAGTTTGCGCTCAGTAATATCCGTATAAGAACCAACCATTCTTATTACATTATTGTCTTCATCCCACTGTGCCTGACCGCGATCCAAAATCCATTTGTAAGCATTATGTTTACACCGCACTCGATGCTCACTGATGTAAAACGGAGTTGTTTTGGCAAAGTGGTCTTGAATAAGTTGTCTCACCCGAACGATATCATCTGGATGCACTCGTGTTGACCATTCATCTAAATAATTGGAAATCTCTTGCTCTTCATAACCGAGCATTTCTTTCCAACGAGTTGAAACGAACATTTGATTAGTTTTAATATTCCAGTCCCAGATACCATCATTAGTAGCCTGCACGGCTAACTGCCAGCGTTGCTCACTTTCTTTAAGTGCATCTTCGATTTTTTGCCGTTCATTGGCTGTAGCCAGAATATTGGCAATAGCTTGGAGAAAATAAATTTCGTCTCGGCTGAAGTTGCGTGCTTGGGTTGTGTGTGCTCCTAAAACGCCAAAAGGACGCTCTTTACCTTGAATAACAACACTCATACCGCTGACTACTTGATGATCATGCAGCAGTGGGGGTCCGTTGAACCTAGTTTCTGTACGCAGGTCATTAACAATAACAGGTTCAGCAGAAAGCAAAGTGTAGCCAGCTTGAGAATTTCTGTCGGCACCGACGGTCGCTTCTCCTACCAGCCCTGGTTGCCAGCCTACACCCGCCCGTAACAATAATGCCTCACCGTCAGGCAGTAATTCCAAAACTTTGCAATACTCAACTTTTAGGGATTGGGCAACCAGCGTCACGGCTGAATTCATTAATTCAGTAAAGTTTGTGCCAGCTAAAGCGCTTTGGCTAAGTTCTGCCACTAACGCTTGCCGATTAGCGTAAAGTTCTATCCGTTCTTCCGCTTGCTTGCGCTTGGTGATGTCAATTGTCACCCCAGACATCCGCAACGCCATCCCGGAAGAGTCGCGAAAAACAACTCCTTTACTTGCTGCCCAACCCAGGCTACCATCGCGGGCAACAAAGCGATATTCGATGTCGTATTCAGTTTCTTCCCGAATTGCCTGAATTACCGAGCGGCTAATAAAATTTCGGTCTTGAGGATAAACACATTCAATAAAAGCTGCATAAGTAGTCTCAAAACTACCTGGTTCTAAGCCAAAAAGCAGTTCTAAGTTATCTGACCAAGTTATTCTATTAGTGACGACATCCCAATCCCAAGTACCCATGCGAGCTGCATCTAATGCCATCCGCAATTGCGCTTCTCGCATTTGCGCTTGCTCTGTTTGCTGTCGTAATGCCTTCACATGAAGGCTAGCTTCCATCAAACGATGCACTCGTTGACGCAATACTTGCCATTGAATTGGCTTGGTAATATAATCAGTCGCACCCACTGCAAAAGCTCGCTCTATAGATGCTTGATCGTCAAGAGCAGTAATCATTAAAATGGGTGTGCTTGCGCCACCAGGAAGTTTTTGTAATTGCGCGCAGCAGGTAAATCCATCCATCACGGGCATGATGGCATCAATCAGCACTATTTCTGGCTGTAGTTGAGTATAAGCAGCTAGCGCTTCGGAACCATTAGTTGCTTCTGCCACCTGATATCCTGCTTGTTGCATCAAGTCGCACAGCTGCATTCTTATAAAATCGTCGTCGTCTACAACCAGAATTAGGTTTGTCATTGGTCATTGGGCATGGGGCATGGGGGAGCCAGTGCCGTGCGGAGGTGTCCTCCGTTGAGGCAACTGGCGTCATTGGTAACTCGTTCCCAGTCTCTGGCTGGGAATGCTTACCGGAGGCTCTGCCTCCAGATTTTACAGGAGGCAGCAGCCCAGTAGTTACGTTATAAGGCAGAGCTTTGTAACGAGAAAGACGAGAAAAACGAGAAGTTTCAAGTTCCGAGCACGAAGTTTCGAGTTCCGAGCACGAAGTTTCAGCTTCTAAGGCTCAAAACCTTAATATTATGGATTATAAGAGAAATGCCGAAAACCCCGGAGAAACAAGAACGTAGTTCTGTCTTTCGTGCTTTAGACCGGGGATGAAGGCTAGCAGCAGGATTTATCCTGCTTTCAGGCTTTTTATGTAGTCGCGAATTACTTCCGATATTGAATACTGCTTCAGTTGAGCGTATAGGTTTAGCTTTTCCCATTCTTCGTTAGAAAGTCGAACTCTTAATATCTTTTCTCGCGCCATTGTAGTCTTTTTAGTGCTACAATAATTGTAACAGGAATGGTATTCAACCTGTCTAAAAACCTAACTACCTAACGGTAATCTGTACCTTGACAATTGAAGATATAGGGTTCTATTCCATAGTTCTAGTTCCTGCCCAGGAATAGGTAAAATCTTCATGGGGGCTAGACAATACAGGATTTTGAAACAAAAAAGTTTCAAGTAAGAAAAAAGAACTTGTAGAAATACAACTACCGAGGGGCACTCGGAAAGAAACGCTTAGGGAAAGAACCACCTCTGATTTAAAAACTGCAAGGGATTTAAATTAAGTGGGCTTGATGAACTAAGAATCCCCGCGCATTTATGCCGGGGAGTGTCAAAAACTCTTAACCAATGCCCAATGCCCAATGCCCAATGCCCAATGCCCCATGCCCAATGCCCCATGCCCAATGCCCCATTAACTAAGGACTCTATGTAAAGTTTGTAATAATTCTTGTGTCGTATATGGTTTTGGCAAAAAGGCTGCGTGCTGAGATATTTTATTTAATAAGACTTGTTCGCTCGTTGGCAATCCACTGACTACAACAATAGGCAGTAGCGGATTCATTTTTTTCAAGGTGTTAATGGTGGTGGCTCCATCCATGTTGGGCATCATCATATCAATAATTGTTGCTTTAATTTCATTTTTATGCTGGGCGTACAGTGCGATCGCCTCAATGCCATCACTTGCACTAATTGTTTTGTAATTATATTTTTCTAGAGAGGTTGTGGTAATCTCCCGAATCGAGGCTTCGTCATCGACAATCAAAATCAACTCTTCATGTCCGGTGAGTATTTCCTGATTTTCTTCTTGCCGGATTGCATCTGTATTCACCGCTGGCAAATAAACTTTAAATTTCGTGCCTTTGTTGAGCGCACTTGACACAGTGATAAAGCCACCGTGACCTTTAACAATACCGATTACTGTCGAAAGTCCTAAACCTGTGCCTTTACCAAACTGTTTTGTTGTAAAAAATGGCTCAAAAATTTTATCTAACGTTTCTTGAGAAATCCCAATTCCTGTATCAGTAATGCTCAAGAGTATATATGAACCAACTTTCGCATCAATATGCATTCTGGCAAAGCTTTCATCAATGAAAATATTCTTAGCAGAAATTTTTAATGTCCCTCCATTGGGCATAGCATCACGAGCATTGATACACAAATTGATCAATATTTGATGTATTTGGGTGCTATCGCCACAAATTTGCCATAAGTCTGGCTCAATTTCTTTCTGAAATGTAATTGATTTGGGAAATGTTTGCTCGATAATTTGCTTCATTTCTAAAATCTGATGTTTTAGCTGAAGCACAGTGCGATCGCCTTCAATTCCCCGCGCAAAAGAAAGCACTTGTTTCACCAAACTTGCACCGCGTTTGGCGTTGTTTTCTACTATCGATAATACCTTTTGACTGCGCTCATCCGAAAGTTTTGCCTTTAACAGTGGCACTGACAACAAAATTGGTGAGAGCATATTATTTAAATCATGAGCAATACCACTAGCAAGTGTGCCGATACTCTCCATCCGCTGGGCACGTAAAAATTGTGTTTCTAGCTGTTTTTTCTGGGTTACGTCAGTCTCTACAACCAAAATTGATTTGGCTTTTTGATGTTCATCACACACTAAAGTCCAACGACTTTCAACGATGATTTGTTTGCCTGATTTGGTATATTTTTGTAACTCACCCTGCCAATTTCCATCTGACAAAACAGTCTGGTAAATTTCTTGCTGCGGCAATGCTTCATTATCTAATTGATTAATATTCTGGCACATAGCTTCTTCTGCTTTCCAACCATAAAGCTTTTCGGCGCTTTTGTTCCATAATAAAATTTTGTTGGATAAATCTCGCACAACAATTGCATCTGCAGAGATATCAAGTAACGCTGCTTGTTCGCGGACTTGCTGTTCTGCTTGTTTGCGCTCTGTGATATCCTCAACTACATAAGCAAATCTTTGAGGGCTATCGCAACATGCAGCAATTGAGGAGACAGTAGCTTTAAACCATTTTTTAGCCTCCTCAGTTTCGTGAAGATATTCAAAGCTGACAGGCGATCGCGTTTTTTCTGCTTGACGGTAGTGATTAATCCACTTATGTAGATACTTTTGAGGTACACCCATATTACTAGCAAAGCGATTTTTCATCGCTTCTGGAGTGAGTCCAAAAAATTTGGCACTAGCAGCGTTGCCAGAAATATGCCGGATGTCATCATACCTTAGCTCCACAGTTCCCATCATCATTGGTGCGCTGTCGAAAAAGCTGTGTAGTGTAGATTCACTTTGGCACAGTGCTTCTTTTGCTTTTTTGTAATCAGTTTTAATGCTTGCTAGTTCAGCTAAATCCCGCCGGATTTCTAATTGTCTAATTATCGCACGGCTAAGAGCTTTGAGTGCTTCTAGCTGTTCTAAAGTAATTTGGCGTGGCTTTTGATCGACTATACACACAGTCCCAATCGCTTCTCCGCTTGGTGTTATCAAAGGTACACCAGCGTAAAATCTTACATAAGGTTCAGACGTAACTACAGGATCTGAGGCATATCGTTCATCAGCCAAGGTATCAGGGATAATCAAAGCATGGCCTTTTTCGATGCAAAACGGACAAAACCCAATTTCTCTAGGCATTTGCTGTACATCCAGCCCGACTTTAGCTTTGAACCAGTGACGGTTGCTGTCTATAAGATTAATTACGGCGATCGCTGTGCCACAGATTTGCGCGGCTAAAAATGCCAGATCGTCAAATACCTCTTCTGGTGGAGTGTCAAGGATTTGATACTGACGCAGAGCGTCAAGCCTTCTTGCTTCGTTTTTAAGAGTTAAAGTATTCATTAAATTTACCTAACAATTACTTAATTACACTTGCCCTTGTTTTATTTATGGTTGTTGCTCGCTTCAACAAGCAGGGAAGGTGTAAGAGTGATGGCTTGACAATGCTGCACTTTCTAAATCTTGACAACAGCCATACACATCTGCTGCTTACTAGCAGCGCTTGGTTTGCCCAAATCAAGTAGCGCGATCGCCTAACTTTTGAGCTTCTAACAAGTCACTATCGGGATATTTAAAAATAACCAGCAGGTAACTTGCTAACTGTACCCATAGTAATATGTCTTTAGAAGGATGACGACTTTATTTATTAAGTTCCTGAAATCTACGTAATTGGAACGGTAATTACGTATTGATTGGCAATCTTTTTTAGAAAAAGCCAGGTAGAGCTAGAGTTTTACGTCGAACTACTTAGTAGTTATAGCGTAGATCAACCAATAAAGTTCGATTAAAGATTATTGCTGGAAATTCCACACAGCCTTAAAGAAGTTACATCTAAAGGAGCCACTTTGATGCAGTGAAACAGTGCCGTGCGTATTTTCCCCCCCGCTGAGGCATCTGTTGAACCCGCTCGTGATGTCTCCTCTGCCCTTGCAAAGTGCGGTTCTCTAGAGTCAAAAGTTCTTTCTTCTTCCTTTACCCTTACCCCTTCCTTTTTCCCCTTCTTGGTAAGCAAAGCTTAAACTTAAGAGTAGATACTGATGCCGAATAAAATGAACTCAGTTAAGACAACAACACCTGCCTCTGCGATTAAACCAAGTGCTAAAGATAGCTTTACGATTACTTTTGCGCCATTGTCTGTTGACGAAGCCTATGCTAAGGTTGACGATCAAGCCAACGGTGCGATCGTGCTGATGAGTGGAATGGTTCGCAATCAAACAGATGGTAAAGCTGTGATGTCACTGGAGTATCAAGCTTATGAACCGATGGCGCTGCGGGTATTTTATCAAATTGCGGCTGATATTCGCTCCTCTTGGTCTGATGTGAGTCGAGTTGTGATTTATCATCGCGTTGGACGCTTGAAAATCGGCGAAATCAGCGTTTTAGTAGCGGTGGGTTGTCCTCATCGCCGTGAAGCCTTTGAAGCTTGCCGTTATGCTATTGATACTCTCAAACATACTGCACCGATATGGAAAAAAGAACATTGGCAAGACGGTTCGAGTAGCTGGGTAAGCATTGCTGCTTGTGAAACCCAAGATTGTTAATAAAGAAATTAGGAAATTGGGCATCGGGCATGAAAAAAAGATTTGACTTTATTCCAACTTTCTACAAGAGTGCAAGATTACCTATCCTCTTTTTTTCTTTTTTTGTATACGACCAGCGTCTTCTCTGCGAGACCAAGACCTTGGCGTAAAGCCTTCTCAAGCGCAAAGACGCACTCGCGTTCGGCATAGCTTATCGCAGAGAAGGTGGTTCGTTAAATGAAGTATTCTTGGAGCGGGAAGGGAGTAATTCTCAATTTCTATTACCCATTGCCCAATGCCCATTGCCCATTGCCCAACGCTAATTATAAAATATAAATTCATAATTCGTTTCAATTATTTACACTTTTATCAGTTGATATTGCAGTTTGTAAAAGTTTTTTGTAACCCAAAGGACTATTCCTTTAGACTGAACAACAATGGGAATAAGTTAGGACATCCAAACATGAATTCAGTGAACTTAATTTGTCACGAGTTTGTCGTTGCTGTTTCTTTTGTGGCTTGTATTGCTGGTTTGTTGCTTCTGTGGGATTGCAAGCAGCAAAAAGATGAATGGGAGGAAACAGAACAAATTCTGTTGAGAATGAGCTTTACTTATTGGTTAGTTTACTGCGTTGCTTTTGGTATTGAGAAAGTTATTTTACCCGAATGGTCAGGGGTAGTGATGTCGTTGAGAATGATGACAGCGTTGTCATATTTATTAACATTTTCTTGCATTCTCAGTCTGCCGCTACACAAATTTGCAGTGCGGCACGTTCAGGAGTAGCGATTTGTCTTTTGTGACTGCGGACAAATTACTATTACTTTCTCATAGCGATCGCGATCGCTTCTTCGAGTTTATCCTGATCCAAAATGGTCAGGATAAACACCTCTTGCACCGTTTTACCCTGACGTGCGATTACCTTGAAGCCTCCGCGAATCGGTACAGACACGCGCAATTGCATTTTTGGGCAGTGACCTCTCACCCGTCCAATCACTCCCGGTGTGACAGTTTGCAGTCCCTCGTGCTGGCAGAGACGTTCTAAAATAGGAATAAGACCGGGAATGTGGGTTGAGTGATTCCAAACTAATCTGGCATCGGTAGGTTTGCCCATTGTAATTATGCTGCTTCTAAAGGAGCCATTGTTAAGCCAGCTCGACGCAACTGCTGATGATACAGTTCCGCTGGTTCTTGTGGACCAACCCAAACGATCGCTTGACCTTCGTAATGCACCTGGTTAGTCAAATCCCAAGCGTGATCGGGTGTCATCCCTGGTATATACTTTACCAAACACTCAGCAACATGCTGAAATGTATTAAAATCATCATTCAACACAATGACTTTAAAGTTTGGATAAAGCTGGCGAGTAGCTTGACTAGACCGTTCAGGAGCTACAGTTGGTGCTGTCGCCATCCCGTAAACAGCTGCTGAAAGTCTGGTAATCATAAAAGAGGATTTTACAAAACTACACTACAAATTACTAGTTTAGTTCATAGTCGGGGACTAGAGGCTAGGGAATAGGGAATAGGAATAGGGAATGGGGAATGATTCTTTTTCTAGTCACCAGTCCCCAGTCCCTAATTTCCTATTTCCAATCTTCCCAATTTTGATTGAAAATTGAGGTGTCGGGGAAAGCAGTAGGATTGCCATTTTGTTCTAACAGACGTTTGACCGCTTCGAGTTGCGGTTCTGGTTGCGGCAAATTGTCTACTAGTTGGTAAGGTGCGATCGCATTTTTCAAAGCAAACGCACTGATAGTTCCCGCAGCGGCGCCAGCTGACCACTCAAATGAGTGTACTCGATATGCGGCGGCGGCAATGTGACTGGTAGCAATACTTTTACCCCCAACTAGTAAATTGTCGATTTTCTGGGGAATCATCGCTCTCAGGGCAATTTGGAAGGGGTAAGCTTGTCCGGCGCCGCGTCTTTCACCCTCACGTTCTTTGTTACCAGGTGCTTCTGGGGGGCTGTTAGTCATGCAGGGATGGAAATCTATGGCGTAGTGACCGATACCTATAGCATCGGGGAAAATAGTGGAACGAGTCCGCCGCGCAGCGTTTTGTGCTGGGGTTTGTCCGGAAAGTACTGATGCAGCTTCTAAACCAGAAAGTGCTGCTCGTAACCTGCGATATTCTTTATTTCCCAGTGTTGTTGCGTAATACGGATCGCTGTAATCGCGGCGAGAAATATCAATTTCCCAAATCATAAAACCTGCGGGTTGTCCCCAACTAGGACGCCCAATAATTCTTCGTCCTTCGCGCATGTAAGGATATTTCGATAAACCATGCACTGTGCCCATCGGCGAATTTAGCCCGGAAAGAAAGCGGTTATTGGGTTGCGGCTGTTTTACACCATCTCCCAATTGAGAATCTGTCGTCCCGGCTACCAACCAGTAATAATATCCAAAGGCATTTTCTTCAGCTTTGCGTAAAGCGTCTGTCCGCAGTCCACCCATCCAGCCTCCGGGCTGCAATTGCCCGCTAGCTTGCAACTGTTGACGGGAGTAGATTAAATTATCTTCGGCGGTTCCTGGGCGATAATCGTTACCCCAAGTCCAGTTTTGCATGGAGATATCCCCAGGTGCGGGATTTGTAAACTTGACACCGCCAAATTGTCCTGGCTGTCCTGGTTGGGGACTCCAAATCCGACGGTAGGTGAAAACTAACGGGAAACTAGCTAACCGCTTTAATTCATAGCTGTAATATGGCGAGTACTGCTCATAAAATGAAGGCATTGTTTGCGGTTGGGGTTCTTTGGTTGCCTCCATTGCAAAGGTGTAGGTAAAGCCTTGAGTACAATACTGGTCATTTGTGGCACTAGAAGAAGAAGGTTCTAAGTAAGAGCGATCGTCAATACCCAAACGGTAAGGAACATCAGCTAGAGCGATAATTTCTCCGGTTTCGCTGGTGTCTACAACGTACCAATTAGGTGTATTGCTACCAGCTTTGCTTGTTTGTTTGGGGACAAAGCGAATAATGTTTTTAGTGAATTTAGATGAGTTTTCGTAGCGATAAGAGTCTTCGATGCTTTGAGATAAAGTATAGGTGTTGAGCGGTGTAGAAGCAGTTGGTTTGTGTTCGATCGCGATCGCACTATTAATGATTTTGCCATCGCTACTAAGTTCCAACTCTTTAACTACGGTGTTTGGGTATAATTGCAACTTGCCTTTGCCGCGTTTCTCCGCATCTTTGAGCATTTGGCTGAGAATTTCATGTCCATCGCGGGGAAGAAAGCAAGATTCGCTTACCCAGCAGTTACCAGGGTTAAGTTTGCCATATTTCTTCTCAATCCGGCTTCGCAATTCTAGATAACCGCGAGAGTAAAATTGCTTTGCGCGTTGCGTTGGACGTTCATCTAACGCAGATGTCCCCTGAGAAGATATTTGTCCTCCCAACCAATCGGTAATTTCTGTGTGGCAAACTGTGCGACCAGCGAGTAAAGCTTCGTAAGCTGTCGCAACCCCAGATAATCCACCACCGACAACCAAGATGTCACAATTTACGGTTCTGTCTGGGTTCCTGGGGGGTGCAGCGATCGCGTTGAGTGGTACGAAAAAGGTAGATATTAAGGCAAGGCTGATAAAACGCTTCATAGTTTGAAAAATCCGTTCAACTCCTGTGTCACCTTTTAGACGCTACCACTTAGCAAATGTTCATCTCAACCTTTTTTTAGGAAAAAATGTGTTTGGTGATGGCATGAGCGATCGCCTAAAATTGGCACATGGAGACTTTAACTAGGTTTAACCGATGGCTTCATTTCCTCCTAACCGCGCTACTACTTTGAAAGCAGCGTTTCGCGTTTGTGATGTCAAACCCTTGGAAGGTCCGGACATTGAGCGATATTATGTAGACTTGTCCAACGTCCGCAACACAGAAGCAATTGAAAGTGTTAATACTCAGTTAGAATTTCTCGATGCCGCACAATTTGACAGCATATTGTTTACTGGGCATCGCGGATGTGGTAAAAGTACTGAACTAAAGAAGATTCAGAAACGTTGGGAAGTTGAATACAAAGTAATTTATATCGAAGCAGATGCGGAAATTGATATTTTGGATGCTGAATACACAGATTTATATTTGGTAATTATTAAAAAAGTTGCTGATGAACTAGATAAATTGGGTTTAAAGTTTGACGCTAAACTCTTACACAACTTTGAATCTTGGTTTCAAGAAATTACTCAAGAAACAGAACAAACAGTTGAAAGGTCTTTTACTAGCAGTGCCAGTGCCGAAGGTGGCGGACAAATTCCCTTTATTTCTAAGCTTTTAGGGAAAATTCAAGCGCAAATTAAAGGGGCTGATAAACAAAAGCAAATAATTCGCCAATTACTGCAAAAAGATATCGGGCGTTTGCAAGCCGATATTAATTTATTATTGGCTGATGCTTTCGTTAAGCTCAAGCAAAAATATCCTGAATATGAAAAGGGATTTTTAATTATATTTGATAACTTGGATCGAGTTCCGCTCAATGTAGCTAATCACTTATTTTTTGACTATCCGGCACAATTGCAAAGCTTAGATTGTACGATTGTTTTTACAGCACCAATTTCTGTAGTTTATTCCGAAAAAAATTTAAGTAACGCTTTCGACACACCCAATATTGTGCCGATGGTAAATATATATAAATTAGAGCAGCAACGCTGCGATTTAGAATATAATGATGTCGGGATAAAAGCGGTTGCGAGTTTGATAGAGCAACGAGTTGATATAGACGCTGTATTTGAATCGCGTCAAGATTTGCTCGAATTAGCCAAAGCTAGCGGTGGTCATATACGCCAATTAATGCAAATAACGGCAAAAGCTTTTCTCACAGCAGCAACTCGTAAACATAATAAAGTAACTGCCGATGATGTTAATTATGCGATTAAGCAAGAGCAATTTAACTTTGAGCGGAGTATCCCGACAGAACTTTATTCTAAATTAGCCGAAGTGTGTTTAACTAAAGATGTTCCTAAAGATGAAACCGGACGGTTGATGCTGTTTAGTCTTTGGGTATTTGAATATAACGGCAAAACCCGCTGGAATTATATTAACCCTACTGTGAGGCAAAGCAATGCCTTTCAAGAAGCTTTACAATTCATTACAAAAAATCCTTAAGTTTAATTCAGAGAAAGAAAAGTTTTTGGCGCTTAATCAGCAGTCCTTAGCAGAACTGCTGACATTTATCGATTTTGCCGATGAAAAGTTAACAATCGGTTTTGTAGAAATCAACTTTGCTAAAGATAGAGATGCTTTAATTAAAATCCTACAGAATCATCCACAATGTCAGGAAATACAATTTAAAATATTGAATTTTTCGGATAAAGAATTGCGGTTTCTGCGTGATGCAATTGTTGAAGAATTAGCCGGAATAAAAATTGAAAAAAACAAAAAGTTAGTTATTATTATTATCGGCTTAGAAAAATCAATAGGAATGTCTGGCGAATATCCCCCTGTATTGCAAGACCTAAACTTTGTCCGCGATGCTTTTACAACTAGCGTTGCTCATCCTATTTTATTATTTTTACCAAATTATGCCCTGACTCGCTTGGCAAAATACGCCCCAGATTTTTGGGCTTGGAGAGCAGGAGTTTTTCATTTTCAAACAGATGAAAAAACCAAAGACTATGCGATTGATCAAACGCTTAACTCTGACAAAATAAGAGGAAGTTTGGAATTAGCAGAGAGACAAGAGCGCATTGATTTACTTCAGCGGTTGTTAATGGAATACAGCCCGGATAATAATCATCAAGCATCAACTAATATACGTGGGTGCATTAATATTTTCAAAGAGTTAGGAATCGCCTATCGCAGCATTGGAGAGGTTGAAAAAGCAGAAGATTTTCTTAAAAAAGCTTTAGATTTGGTTGATGATAAGCAAGAATTAGCTAAAGAAAAATCCAGTATTCTCCACAATTTAGGTTGGCTTTATGATGATTTGGGGAAAATAGATGAAGCGATCGCACTTTATAATCAGTCTTTGGAATTAAAGGAACGCGTTGGTGATATTCAAGGGAAAGCAGCGACGTTACACCAACTTGCTGGTATCTACGCTAATCGTGGGGATGTGGATGAAGCGATCGCACTTTATAATCAGTCTTTGGAAATAACTGAACGCGTTGGTGATATTCAAGGGAAAGCATCCACGTTACACCAACTTGCACGTATCTACGCAAATCGTGGGGATGTCGATGAAGCGATCGCACTTTATAATCAGTCTTTGGAATTAAAGGAACGCGTTGGTAATATTCAAGGGAAAGCAGCGACGTTACACCAACTTGCAGGTATCTACGCAAAGCGTGGGGATGTGGATGAAGCGATCGCACTTTATAATCAGTCTTTGGAATTAGAGGAACGCGTTGGTAATATTCAAGGGAAAGCGATGACTTTGTGGTGCTTAGGAGATTTAGCACAAAAGCAAGGAGATTTTGCGACTGCAATAAACTATTTACAGCCATCTTTGGAAATATTACAACGGCTGAAATCTCCTGATGCAGAGAAGGTTAGTAAAAGCATTGCCAAAGTGCAAGAAAAGGTAAAAAGTAAAACAGTTGAATAGAGGTTCTACCGATCCCCTTATGAAATAAAAAGTATTTCAACCTAAAAAAAGCTCAAAACCAACAAGAATACATAGCTACAACTTAGGTGAGAATCGCTATAACTTCGGATATATTGCTGTCAGACTAAATAATAGTTGCTGTAATACCACTTATACAAAAAAGAGGAGAAATTTTCCCTTAATTTCTGGTTAATTGGTGATTTATCAAGAAAATTCAAGTACTATATTCAATGCTGCACGAATTGATTGCCAATATTCTTCCTCCAACACTCCTACTAAGCTAAGAACTCGGCTATTATCAATACTGCGAATTTGTCCAACATCAATGTAACGGTCTTGGTCTAAACCATTCATAGCAGATGCTACGACATTGACAACATAAGGAGCATTTTTACTTCCTGGTCTGAATGGCATTACAACTGTTAACAAACCGTGCTGGTTCATTATATTATTCTGAACAATTAGGCAAGAGCGTGTCTTTCGTAATTCTGTACCCACTGTTGTGTCAAGTTTACAAAAGCGTATTTCTCCACGTCGATAAGTTAAGTTACCTTTAGGCATTATTCAATTCCATCCCCAGCGACGCAATCCCAAAGTGCGATTTCTTCCTGATACTCTGGGTCGTTAGCATCTTCTTGAAGCGCTGCAATCATCTCTGCTTCTAGGACTGTACGACGATGCTGACTCAAGACATCGTTGATGTATCCACTACGGTTAGGAGTTTCTCCATTATTAGCACCTCGCTTATCTATAAAAGCCAAAATATCTTCATCAAGTGTGATTGTTACTTTCTTAGCCAAAGGTGTGCCTCCTTGTTCTTACTATTTAGCCTTACTTTTTTATCATACTAAATTATGGAGTAGCCTGCGTGGCAGTCTTTTGCTGCTAATCTCTCGCTGAGAGTTATGGAGATTACCCTATTGCCTGTTGCCCGTTCCTTCTTCCCTTATCTGAGAACTGATGGCTGCATAGGGCACAAAAATATAAATCAAAAAAAGGTAAAAGGGTTAGGGATTAGGGCATAGGGCATAGGGCATGGGGCATTGGTCATTAATCCCCTTGTCCCCGTTGTCCCCGTTGTCCCCGTTGTCCCCGTTGTCCCCGTTGTTCCCCACTCACCACATGTCAAATTCCTATCGTTCAGAAGATGTACAACAAATTCTCCAGCTAGCCATGACACAAAAGGCAGAGGGTAGAGATTTTTCCCGTCAGGAATTGTTAGAAATGGCGGCAGATTTGGGGATATCTCAAGAAGCGATCGCAGACGCAGAAAAACAGTTAACGCAGCAATCGGAAAAACAACGTGCGAAGCAGGTATTAAGTAATATGAGTAATAATCGTCGCCGCCAATTTAAGACACATCTTTTTTTGTATCTCATCATTAATACTTTCTTAGTTGTGATCGATTTTATGACAGATGGTAACTTAAATTGGGCTTACTGGCCCATCTTGGGCTGGGGTTTGGGGCTAGCTTTTGATGCTTTTGATGCTTTTCAAGGTCCAAACGATGGACGATAATATACTAAAGGTGGTAAATAAAAGTTAGACCTAATATGCGCTTCAATCAGGGCTGCTAGATTAGAGATAGGTTCCCCACTTAAAAAACTTACCAATGGATACGGATGGTTTGTATGAAGAGCAAAAATCAGCTCGTCTACTCTAGCCTAGCCTGCGGTTTTCGCCGTGGAGCGCATATAGAAAAATCAACTCAAAGCTGCTCTAGGCGCGTTTCTGCTTTAATGTTGAGAAGCGCTATTATCTTTTCTAGCTTTGTGTTCTCTGTTGGTGTTGCTAGAAGCCAACCTGCGTCACAGGTGTCTCCCCAGCAAACGCCAACGACTATATCGAATCGAGAAGAGACGCGAATTAAACAGCAAGTGCAATCTGAAGTCGATCGCGCTTTGGCTCGTAGAAGTATCCAGAGCAACGTCTGGCTAGTTATATTAACTTTACTTCCAGTAAGTGCGATCGCTTCACTTTGGCTATTTCGTCGCGCGGTAATTCGTGCGATCGTTGATAGAGCGATGAAACAGCTAGAGGAAGTAAAACAAGTACAAAACCAGTTAAGTTCTGTTAGGCAAGAAGCAGATAATATTATACACCAAGTTAAAAGTACTACTTCTCAATTAGAAGTTGAAGCAGCAGCACTACAAGAAAAAATAAAAGCAGAAAAAGATAATTTATCTGGGTTTACATCTGAATTCTTATCAAAAGAAAAATTATTAGCCGAATTAGAGAATAAAATCAAAACGGCTAAACAAAAAGTAGCAGATTTAGAACTTGATTTTGCTTCTCAACTATCTGATTTACAGTCAGATGCTCAAAGACAAAAAGATATAACGTTAAATAATTTATTAATTTTAGAATCTGCGGGCACTGAGAAATTTTCAGAATTACAGTTGGATGTTAAAAAACAACAAGTTCGCATCCTGGAAAATCTAGAAAATATCAAATCAGAGTTTACATCACAAGTATCAGGATTACAGTCAGAAACCCAACAGCAAAAAGATGTCACGCTGGAAAATTTACAAAGCATACAGTCGGCGTTTATATCACAACTATCAGCAATCGAGTCAGAAACGCAACAGCAAAAAGATGTCACGCTGGAAAATTTACAAAGCATACAATCAGAGTTTACATCACAAGTATCAGGATTTCAGGCAGAAACGCAACAGCAAAAAGATGTAACACTGCATAATCTGAAAAAGCTAGAAGCAGAATTGCAATCTCAAATCTCAGCATTTAATTCAGAAACTCTACAACAAAAACATGTAACGCTGCATAATCTGAAAAAAGTCGAAGCAGAATTACAATCTCAAATATCAGCATTTAATTCAGAAACTCAACAGCAAAAAGATGTAACGCTGGAAAATCTGAAAAAGCTAGAAGCAGAATTGCAATCTCAAATCTCAGCATTTAATTCAGAAACGCAACAGCAAAAAGATGTAACGCTGGAAAATCTGAAAAAGCTAGAAGGAGAATTGCAATCTCAAATATCAGCATTTAATTCAGAAACTCAACAGCAAAAAGATGTAACGCTGGAAAATCTGAAAAAGCTAGAAGCAGAATTGCAATCTCAAATATCAGCATTTAATTCAGAAACGCAACAGCAAAAAGATGTAACGCTGGAAAATCTGAAAAAGCTAGAAGCAGAATTGCAATCTCAAGTATTAGGATTCAAGTCAGAGACGCAACAGCAAAAAGATGTAATACTGCATAATCTGAAAAAGCTAGAAGCAGAATTGCAATCAGAAACGCAACAGCAAAAAAATCAATATATTGAAAAATTAGAAAAAACCTATTCAGAATTAGCCTCTCAGCTTTATAAATCGCAAGAAAATGCTGAACGACGAAAAGAGTTAATTATAGAGAATTTAGAAAAATTCGGTTCACAGTTTATTTCTGAATTAGAGAAAGATGCAGAACAAGAAAAGAATAGAATCCTGAACAAGCTAGAAAAATTAGAGTCAGATGTAGCTAAAGTATCTAAATTACAGATAAATGCTGAAGAAAGAAAAGAATTAATTATACAGCAAGTTTCTGAAAGTTCACCTCCATTAATTCAAGAAGCGGTGAATCGTGCAGTTGAGGAAAAAATACACGAATCAAAACAGCCGGAAGTATTAGAAGAACCTGCATATCCTCGAGTTAAGTTGAATGCTGATGATTATCTGGAAAAAGGAGATGCTTTCTTATCAGAAAGACGCTATGAAGAAGCGATCGCTTGCTATAAAAAAGCACTGAAAATCGAGCCAGAAAAAGCTGTTGCTTGGTTTAAGGTAGGTATTGCTAATTCGAGGGTGAAACGATACAAAGATGCGATCGCTTCTTATGACAAAGCACTTGAACTGAAACCAGATTATCATCAAGCATGGCGCGATCGCGGCGTTGCCTTAGGAAATTTGCGACGACATCAAGAAGCTTTCATCTCGTTTGATAAAGCTACGCAATTTAAAAAAGATGACGCAGTAGCTTGGTTTAATCGAGGTTTAGCCTTAGAAGAGTTGGAAGAATATGAACAGGCGATCGCTTCTTATGATAAAGTTATTGAGCTAAAACCAGATTCATACAAAGCTTGGAATCACCGAGGTTATGCCCTAGTTAGGTTAGGACGTGATGAGGAAGCGGTTAATAGCTTCGATAAAGCACTTTCAATTCAACCTGACTACGCTAATGCATATTACAACAAAGCAGCCTGTTACGCCCTGCAAAGGAAAGTTGAATTAGCCTTAGAAAATCTGCACTTCTCAATTGACTTGAATCCAAGTTACAAAGAAGATGCAGAAACCGACATAGATTTTGATGAGATTGTCAAAGATAAGCGCTTTCAGCAATTAATTGCATCGCTTCCCACAGATTAAGGTGATTGATCATTTAAGCAGTTTTCAGTTAAATGAATCATAAATATGAAACCTAACCCCCTACCCTAGTAGTGAAGGGGGAAAAATCAAAGCCTCTCTCATTGCAGAAAAGAGGAATGGAAGCGAGGTTTGTATGTAGTCTAATTAGAATCAAAATCGCTGTAATGTCTGCTTGTGGGGTGAGTGTGCGTACACGGACTCGCGAAGGGTTGTCGTCAGACATCGCGCTCATACTAAGCTGATAAACAAATAATATTGCTTGTTTGGGCAGAGGGGAGGAGGGGGAGAGTGGGAGAGGGGGGGAAGCATTGACGGCTTTTTCCAAAAAGCAAAAATATGCAACGCCAAATGCTCATTAGCTTACCCACCAAAAAATAACACGAATTGAATGCGTGTTTGCCGCTAGTTTCCAGCTATAATCTAATGATATCAAATCCGGTTGATTGCACATAGTATAATCGTCTAAGTGGATTAGATTACGAAGTATATGCCAAGACGCATTTCCATAGAACCTCATCTAAGTATTGACGAACTAGAAAATTGTTATCGC
>JAESGY010000106.1_pt1 | contig 73210 bp, 61 predicted proteins | sample 9269841 | NCBI WGS metagenome assembly JAESGY01 (sample SAMN17022865, study PRJNA683097) | algae metagenome | isolation source: Spirirestis rafaelensis WJT71-NPBG6 and co-occurring heterotrophs from... | place: USA: Pinto Wells, Joshua Tree National Park, Colorado Desert, CA | collected 2006-08-15 | reverse complement strand
CAGTAGGGGTTCTAGGATTATCCACTCTTCGTCTGTGAGGCTGCTAGAGTATGGCATAACTGTTGGATACAACTTTTGCGCTAACTTTACTTCAACACAGTAAAAGATGTCAAATGGGTTCTATATAACTCCTACATTGCAAGCAGTGCGAGACAAAACTGTCATCTCTACAGAAGTAGCTCGAATTGCCCATGAAGTCTGTATTATGCACGGAGCGATCGCCCGTTTCCAAGCCCCCATATGGGGATGAGTGAGTTTAATGAAACGCGAACAAACGCGGAGTTTTCGTTACTTTCTTTGTGCAACGACGATTTAACACTTTCTGTTTCGAGATACATTCACAAAATCATGTAGGTTGGCATCCCAAATACTGATGTAGATTAAATCACACTCCTGACGCACAATCTGACCTTTTAATCCGCCTTGGGTAAAGCTGACATTATCTTTTTGGCGTTGTTGGATTTCTTGGAGTCCCTGCTTAATTTCTTCAGTTGCTTGCCCACCTAACATTCCCTCTAAGGTTGTCTGCATTACTTGGGGGTCTACAGATTGTGCAAAAGAGGCTTCAGTTTGGCGCAGCTCTCCCGAATTGCGGTCAAATAAGTAACCAAGGTCAATTTGATTTGGTACTAAGGTGTAAGTGACAGCACGCGTATTGCGCCAAGCGCCTCTTAAATCTCTGGCTGGTTTGCCCAAAGCAGCTTCTACTGAGCTTCTTGGCGTACCTGTAGGAAAGGCGGGAACGCTTTGTATGTTTGTAGTAGCGATCGCTTCCTTGGGAGGTTTTTTGCTTTTCTTTGGTGGTGGACTTACATCAGGGGTAGGAAGTTCAGACGGTTGTTCTGTTGGTGGCTGAGTTACTGATGCTGCGGGGGTTTCATCAGGTACTATCGGTACAGGTATATCTGATTTATCATCTAATGAAGTAGGTGGCTGCTCGGTTTCGGGCTGCGTAGTGGCTGCAATTGGGGGCGCAACAGGTGCAGGATTTGCTGGTTGCTGCGGTGAGGTGGGTATAATTGGCGCACTAGACGAAGGTTGGGAAGCAATGGGCGTATCAGCGGGTTCGTCTGTGGGAACTGAAGTTTCTGGCGAAGGAGTTGGTATGTTGGCGATCGCTTTTTCAGTAGTTTCTGGTTCGGGCGATGTCGCAATTGAAGCTTCAGGCTGAGGCTGACGAGTAAGATTAGCGATCGCTACCGCACCAAATAAGCTACCCGCAACTAAACCACCGACAATCCAAGCAGGCTTTCGCCAGTTTCCGTTATGGCTGATTTGCGTGGGAGGTGGCGGGGTTTGCTTTTGGGCAGCTACAGCATTTAAAGGTATTGTGGCAGCAGTTGGCGCTGCTTGTGGGGCAGATTGTGGAGGAATAGAACTAACAGACTGCAATGCATGTAGCATTTTGCTAGCAGTCGAATAGCGATCGCCTGGGTGCGGCTTAATCGCCTGATTTAATATTATCGCCAAACCTGGAGATACATTCTGGGCGTATTGTTGCCAAAGTATTTCCCCTGTTTGCTGGTTGGTTTCTATTTCTTGCGGGTGTTTGCCAGTCAGTAAATAAATCGCCGTTAAGCCTAAACTATATATATCAGTGGCATAAACTGGGCGTCCGACAGCTTGTTCACTCGGCATATATCCAGGTGTACCAATGACTAGCGATTGAGTTGGGTATCCAGGTGTACCGACAACCGAACGGATCGTTTCTTTGACTGCACCGAAATCAATTAAAATTGGCTTGCCATCGCTAGAGCGAAGAATAATATTATCCGGCTTGATGTCCCTATGGATGATGCCTTTGCTATGGACATAATCCAAAACTGACAGCAGACGCAAAAGAATTTCTCTAACTGTACTTTCGCTGAGTAATTTTTTAGCGGCGACAATCTGTGTTAGGGTTTGACCGTGAATCCATTCTTGAACCAAATAAAACTGCCCATTCTCAGGAAAGTAAGCGTAGAGTTCGGGAATTTGGTCACTACTTTTGCCGAGATATTCTAAAGTCGCCGCTTCTCGTTCAAACCGCTGTCGAATCAGTTTGTAGGTTTGCGGATCATTTGCGCCGATCGGCTTGAGTTGCTTAATCGCACAGCGGCGGCGAGAAGGCATATAGGTATCTTCTGCCAGAAAGGTTTCACCAAACCCACCAGCGCCGAGTACCTCGATTACTTGATAGCGATTATTTAGCAGCGTTTTTGTCATGCTTCGTTACAGCGATAAAAGCAGAAAGCCCATCCCCTTACAGGGGTGGGGACGCGAATAATGCTCTAGGCACAGCCACACTACATTTTCGCTCATGAATGAGTGGCACTTTTAAGTGCCGTCAGATATGTTTTCAAAAGAACGAATCCACTCGCGTACTAAATCTGTTTTGGTGCGTTTAGTTCTTTTTGCATAACTTTCTAGAATTTTCATTTCATCCTTTGGTAATCTAACATTTAAGCTAACTTCTTCCATCTTGTGAGTCAAATCTACTCACGTATGCTATCATTTGGCGTGGTTCCACACAGTCCCGGCTTGTGTGGGTAAAATCTTCACTTACCCAAGGAAGGCGAAAACCAAAGTTTGCTCGAAACAGTACGGTAGGGCATACCGAATCTACCTTCTGCAATAAAGCAAAAAGCTTGCGGACAGACGCATTTAGGCGCGTGATTGGGAAACTAATCATGGTAAGTAGACGCTCATGAACCAACAATCCCACAGCTTTAAGTGAAAACGAGCGCTACTCGTTCTTTTCGCGCGCCGTGGGAGTGTCAAAAGCCTAGACTCTTAGCGGCGCGTCAGAAGACATCACCCCTTAAAATGTATATCAAATGCGAAGACGACTGTTCAAACAGAATATATCCCGTCTTCTCTAAAATAGACCCCCATTCCCGATTCCCAATTTTCATAGAGTGTGTCCGGAACACGAGTTGATATTCCTCTATTAATAACTAGGAATATCTGATAGAAAAAGTATGTTTTTGAGAATTTGGGCGACTACCTTTGTGCTAGCTTCTTTTTGGTTGACATCTCCCTTGACAACTTCGGTTTTGGCAGATCAGGCGATCGCGACTTCTCAGTCAAGAAGTTCTAAGCTAATTTCTGTCACTAAAGCCGAATTCGGAGTTGAGAGAGTTGGCGCAAGAGGTAATGTTACCTTCATTCCGACAACAAGAGTGCCACTTCAAGAGAAAAAGCGCTACGGATGGCGAATTCAACTTAAAGATTACAAGGGTGAAGTAACATGGCGAGAAGTTCTGCGATTGCCAAAACAACCAGAAAACTGGGGTACAGATAATGGTGAAAACTTCTCGTTATCAGCAAACGGTACTGAAGGTATAACTACGCGTACTCAGAAGGCTCAAAATGGTGTGATTGAAAACTTCTGGACTATAGCTCCTGGCGATCCGAGTGGTAAGCATAAGATAGAAGTTTACATTGATAATCGGCGTATTGCTGCTTTCGACTTTGAAGTGGTTCGAGTTAAGCAGTAGTAATACCGTTTCTAAATGAAGATGCATATAATTAGCCTGCGGAGGCAGGCTTCATTGGTGTAGCCCCAGGCTTCTAGCCTGAGGGCATAATTTGTTTAAATATGAGGGCTCAAGCCCTCACTACTTTTAATATGTGCTTTGAATTTTTTGGTTCGGCGATCGCACAAAATACGTGTTATTTTTTTCATTACGTAGCCGAACTACTACATCAACCACGCTACCAGGTTCTAAATTTGGTCCACCCCTAACTACCATCTCGACAAATTGATTAGAAATTCTCGGTTGTTCAGAAAAGGTAGTTTCCCAAACCGCTTCCCCATTGTTTTTAATCAGCCACAATTTATCAGCAGTTAATGTCGATAGTACTGGTTTGCCATCCTGCGCTTTCAAGCGGACACTCGCCATCATTCCCTTAGTATTTGGGGTGGTACTTGGCATAAAATTACGCCACAAATAAGCATCAATTCCGTAAGTACGTCCATTTATTGTTACCTTGTCAGGCGCGGTTTTTAACTCGCTAGTAGATGCATTTCGCCGCGCTGATTTACAATAATATAGATTCGCAACAGCTTGAGATGCCCAGTGGTCTTTTGGGACATCAGAAAACGGTGCAGGGAGTTTGTCAATCTGCCGATTGGCACAAGCTTGTTGAATTTCCGTCTCTGTTGGCTGCGTTTGAGCAAGCAATTTTTCTGATGGAGTTGAGAATGCGATCGTCGGTGCAATTAAGCAAAGTGGTGAAACCAAAGCAGTAATAACCAGCAGTTGCTTCATAGGACGGCTCATCTAATAGCAATTCGGATCAACTCTTTTTGACTGAGTTGTGAAACTCAAAGTTCCAAATTCTTAAATTTTTTACAAAAATCCAGTTTTATGGTAATTGGAATCATATCAAGTCTGATTGATTAACATACATCCTTACTCTGATTTCTCCCCGCCAAAAGTTCCTTTTGGCTCCCCCCCTAGTAAGAGAGAAGTTGGAGGGGAAGCTTCGATGCCCTGACGCTTTGCGCTGAAGACATGATATGTAAAAAATGCAGCAATTCATCTCACGATAAAGATGGAATTGAATTGAGACTGTCTTGATTCCATACGTAGTCTTTCATGTCGCTGGGCCATGAGACTTCATCAGGTGTAGCAATTTTGAGGGTGCTGGAATTGAGTTTGTTATATAAGCCAGTAAAATCACCAACTTCAATCTGATTTTTTTGAAAGGTTTGGCGAAGAAGTTCGATTGTAAACATCATGTTATGGGCTTCAAAGCTGCCTTTAGGAAACAAACGCGGAAATATCAAAAATTTTATATCGTCTCGTTTTTGCTTAATAGCTCTTTGGGGTGTAATTCCAAATTTCTCTGGTAATGGATCGCCTTGAATGAAAACCATAATGTAATTTGGACCTAGTACCCATTTTCGATAGCCGTTTCCGAAGCTGAAAACATTGATGAGTTGACTAGTACGCTGCTTCCACTTCTGTTCTTGAATTCGTCGTTCTCGAAAGTCAAACACTCTAGCGTGTCTACAAATAAACTTTGTTTTAGCAAGCTTAATAGCTCTAGCCAAGAAAATTGTTCCAAGACTATCGCCTGATAAATTGAGAGTTTTCGAGTTGATTACGGCATAAGTAATCAAAGTTGCCGCATTTTCAATGACTGGACTACCCGATAAACCAACATAGTCAAGACCTGCGTTAATCCAGTCAAGGTATCGGTTAATGAAAGCGATAATTGGATTTTGTTTAAGAAAAGTGGAGTTGTTCATATTGGCGATGCCAGTTAAGAGAGTAGTAGCATACCTACGGCTCCTTCTTGAAGACTCCGACTCACGTTGTCCCAACCCTGAGATAAATATTGCAAAAAGTTCGCGCTTATCGTTTTCTGGATAATAGGCGATCTCAGATGCAATCATGCCGATTGGGTTAAGAGATGCCATCACCAAGTCAAAATCAAAGACCTCTTCGCTACCTGGATTTTGAAATTGTCCATCAAATTTTTTATCCGGGAATAAAGCTTCAAGAGGCCAGCGCCACCAGGGAGATATGATGCGTTTTGCCTTATCCGAGCTGTTCATAAAAGACCTTTGTAAAGTACATGTCATGTGTTTATAGGGAAAACACGAATGTGGCTGTAATTATACAAAGGAATTTTACTACTTATAACTAAACCCGCTTGCTGCGGCTGCCTATAGAGGAGCGATCGCTTTATCCAACACAGCCGCAAAACTAAGACTCAAGGATAATGCATAATATCGTCCCCTAGCTTTAGAATCTCTCGCAGTGTCGCGTCGCGACACCACAATTGATACAGATGTAATACACATGCTCAAGGACGCTACATCTTGCGCCACTACAGTATCAAGAGTCTATTTATTACCAATCAGATATATCTTGTCAAAAATAGTACCCTCAAGGGTACTGCCAGAGCTTAGTTGTCCAAACCATACTACAAATACATACAAATTGAATTTTTTTCAATTGGACAACGAACTCCAACAATAGGAAAACAATAAATATGCGTAGACGTCATGGATTTACCCCTCGTACAGGTGAGAATCAACCACTGGGTGAATTTACAGAAACTGGAAAGTTTGGCAGAATGTTTCCCAAATTACCCAGTTTTACTCCATCACAACAAAGTTTGACTGAATTGGGCGAGGCAATGAACGATCCAAGCCCAAATAATCCTGACGGTGACAATTTAAATGTCCCTGTGGGATTCACTTATCTGGGTCAATTTGTCGATCATGACATAACCCTTGATACCACTGCTCTGCAAGATACTCTTGTTGATCCATTGGCTGTGCAAAATTTCCGAACCCCAAGGCTTGACCTTGATAGTCTCTATGGCTCAGGACCTGATGTGCAACCGTATCTCTACCAACTTGATGACCCGGATCTATTTTTAATTGGGACAACTAATGAACAGCCAGGAGCGGGAGATCCATCGATTCCGACTAAACTGCCCAATGACCTGCCCCGTGCCCAAAGTACTTTGGGTATTCTTGGCGACTCGCGCAACGACGAAAACTTAATTGTTGCACAACTGCACCTAGCTTTTTTGAAGTTTCACAACAAAATAGTTGCAGGCATTAGGGATGGAAGCATTAAACCAAAGAATTCTACTGACAAATCAGTTTTTATACAAGCCAGAGAATTGGTGATTTGGCACTATCAGTGGATTGTACTTAACGATTTTTTGACTCGCATTCTTGACAAGAATCAGCTAGAGACGGTGTTGACTAAAGGCAGACGCTTTTACAAATTTAAGGAAGAGCCATTCATCCCTGTTGAGTTTTCAGTAGCTGCATATCGTCTCGGTCACAGTATGGTGCGTGCGGTTTATGACTACAACCGTGTATTTTCTAATCCCCCTGTTCCACCAAGACCTGCTGCTACTTTGGAACTGCTGTTTGCTTTCACTGCCAAATCAGGTAAGCTTGGTGACTTTGCTGATATACCTATTCCTAGTGACTGGATTATTGACTGGAGAAGGTTCTTTCAAATCGATCCTAATGTGCAAGTTGGTTTTAGCCGCAAGCTAGATCCATTTCTTGTTGACCCGCTGAAGAATTTGCCGAATGTTCCACCTCCTAATTCACTGGCAGTGAGAAATCTGCTGCGCGGTCGCAGTCTCGGTTTACCATCCGGTCAAAGTGTCGCTCGGTTTATGAAAATTCAGCCGTTGACTAAGGCTGAAATCTCCACAGGATCTGATGGAGCAGTTGCCGTCAAGCATAACTTTCATATTGAGTCACCACTGTGGTATTACATCCTCAAGGAAGCGCAAGTCCAGGGTCAAGGAAAGCGCTTGGGTCAAGTAGGAAGTCGCATTCTCGCTGAGGTGTTTGTCGGTCTTCTGGAAGCAGATAGCAGCTCATTTTTGGCGCGTTGCCCAGATTGGAAGCCGATACTACCTGCCCAAAATCCGGGTACATTCACAATGGTAGACTTGTTAAAATTTGTCGGAGAAATCAATCCGATTGGCGATAAACAATAAAATGTAAGGTTCCGAAGCATCTGCCTCAAACTGAGTTATTCAGGACTTAGGCAACTGGTACATATATTCGGGTCAAAAGTCAAAAGTTGACTTTTTTGAATTTTGAAGATTTTTGAAAAGATGCGTAGGGTGCGTTATGTGTAACGCACCCTACAAATACCTGTTTATATGTCGTTAGCGCTTTAGCGCTCTATTTAACCACTGAAGTGGTTACTACCTTTGAGCTTCTATTTGCTTAACTACAGTTAGCGCTGAGTAACTCACCCCAGCAGTACCTTCCCCAGGATGGGTAGAGTCACCCACCAACCACAAATCATTGATTGGTGTACGATTGGCAAAACCAAAAGGACCGAAAGTAGATATCCTTTGACCAATACCGCCAACAATACCTTGATCGCGTGCTGTATAATTAGCAAAAGTGCGCGGTGTTGCTGCTTCTAAATGAATAATCGTTTCTGGTTTCAGGTAGAAGTATTGCGAAAGACGAGCGATCGCTTGTTGTGTATACTTTTGTTTTAATTCTTCATAATCCTCAGTCTGCCACCACGGTAATGGCTCGACAAAAGATGAAGCAATAATTGTTGCTTTCCCTTCAGGAGCGCGACCATCTCCCGCATGGCTGACGGAGACAAATAGCGAATTATTCTCGCCGATCTCACCATCAGCATCATACATAAATTGCAGATGGGGCGGGCATCCTGGAGGAATGGCGCTTTCATCTACACCCAAATAAACCACAAACGCACCGGATGCGGGAGGTAATTTTTTCACTCGGTTTTTATACCCGCGAGGAGCTTTTTCACCTAATAGTTGGACTAAATTCTGCACGGTGACATTTGCAACTATGTGGTCGGCGGGTTCTGTCCACACTTCGCCAGTTTTCTGATTTTTGATGACGACTGCGACAGCTTTGTTATGCTTGACTTGGATATGTTCTACGCTGTGGCGCATCAACAACTTACCACCGTCTCTTTCCAAAGCTGAAACTAAGCGATCGCTCAATACCTGCATACTACCTTGAAGATGAAACAATCCTTGCGGTAGTTGTGATACACTCAATGCTGTCGCTGCATAAAGTAATGCTGTCTCTTCTGCATTCACCTGAGAATACAGTTTTAATTGCAGATCTAAAAATGTCCGCAAACGGCGATCGCTTCCTAGTTTATAAGCTCGTAAAGCATCGCCCACTGTAAACAAAGTGTAAGGCACCGTAATTAATGTACCAGAACGGACTGCCTTAGTTAGCTGCCACAAGTCCCAGATGTTACGCGGTGGTAGCACCGGATCGCGTCCTTGAAATTTCCAACTGGCTTTAAATAAAGCTGCCATTAATTGCCAGAATGGTTCACTCCTAGGAAACTGTCGTTGACGTTCTTCTTGCCATTTTTCTAAATCACGCCAAACGTTAATCGCTGTTTTTTCCCCAGGAAGATACACCGCACAAGCTGGATCGCAAGGAGTCGCTTCGGGAAGTTCTATTTCTAATTCTGAGAAAATACGGTGGTGAATACCTCCTGGTTCTAACCCTGCTACCTGAGTTGCTCCCACATCAAAGGTAAACCCTTTGCGTTTGAACGTAGAAGCACAACCTCCGGGTACGAGAGCTTGATCCAAAATTAAGACATTGTAACCTCTATGAGCTAATAAAGCCCCAGCGGTGAGTCCACCGATTCCTGCACCGATGACGATGACACGAGATTTGCTTTTGCCAACAGAATAACTTGGCATAGATACTTATGACATATTTCTTAATATTTATATTAATAATTTTATATTATGTCAGAAAAGTCGTAGATTTGGTTCAGTTGGGCAAGACGTTGGCGCAACTTGTCTGCGTCGCTACCTGTCCCTACTAGCCGTCGTCTGTCATCTCTGTGCATAAAGCCTCGAAGAAAACCCCAATGATATCTAAAAACTCTGCGATGAGGTCGCCCCAGTGTAGTCAAGAACAAAGGCAGAAGTACGCTCGTCTGAGGGCAGCTATGTGTAATCAGTGGGGGCTTGAACCCACCACGCAATTATTGACCACCAAAATCTTTGATTTGGTGGCGGCTTGAACCCAATCGGTCAATTGCGACTTAACAAACACGATTATCCTTCCTTCTGCCTCCTGCCCTCTACCCTCTGCCTTGCCCGCAGGGCTTGGTCAGGCAGGCGATCGCTGTTTTTAGCTACGTAGTTACTGGTTCATGTATGGTCATGGCTTAGAAGAACAAACTTTGAGAATGACAAGGTCTTGCGCTCCAACCCAGGTTGACGTACTACCTGACCAGAATCCTGGGACGGGTGCTTGAGCTAACTCTAAACCCGCTTGTTTAGCAAAACGCTCAATTAAAGGCAGGCCATAGGCTGTCATCTCTTCCGGGTTTTCTAGCCGTGCAATGGCAAAATCCTCACCATAGCTGCCATATGGATGATCGAAATTAAAATCTGGTCGTGCGAATCCTAAAGGTCTGGGTTGTTCGGGGCGGTAATTGTCGAGCAAGAAAAAGCTGAACAGACAAAGCCCATCTTGCTTTAGCACGCGTGCAGTCTCTTGGAAGTAATTGGCAGCAGCCTCAGGCAGCATATGAGTAAAAACAGAGGCTGCATAGACAATGTCAAAGGAGTTATTGGGATAGGGAAAGCGGTAGTCAGCGGCGCCTATTTGCCCCTTGGGATTATATAATGTGTTGTTAATGTCAGCCGAAATAAAGCGGAAGTTTGGGTATGCCTTATGAAAAGTTTTCTCTAAAAACGCGATTTTGTTTTGGCAGATATCAAAACCCTCATAAGAACCACTAGGCGACAAAATATAACGTAGTGGAAAAGCAATCCGCCCAAGCCCACAGCCTATTTCGAGTACTTTGCTGTTTTTTGTTATGCCACCATAGACGCGAAGGAGCATACTCCACTCCTCCGCCCAGCGAAACCACTCTTCGAGGACATCAATGCCTTCCTGACGCATCAGCTCGAGTGGTGGAATTAAGTCAGGTTCATACGCAACCGAAGGCTGGTCTAATGTATTACTTTCCAGCAGAACTCGTCTTAAATTAGTTGCTATCCTAAATATATTTTTCATAGCTTTTCTTCTCCCTTCTGCCAAGCCGATGCAGTTTCTGTACCCATTGCTTGCGGCTTGTGCAGATAATAACTCAGCCATGTCACCGGACTAAGCATCGTACACAAGAGTTGACGTTGACGATGGGATAAGCGTGAAAATGCAATATCATGACCCAGAACCGTAAGGGGGTTAATGAACGTGGCATATCCTTGGCAGGGCAAATTTATCAAAACCTTGAGTTCTGCCAAAGTGTAGCCACGCCGGACATGACCCCATTCCCCCATAACTTCTGCCTCACTAGGGCAGATAGGTTTCATGAATTTGTAATAGGGAAACCGCCAATTTTCATTAGGAGTACTAATTAGCAGAAAACCACCTGGACGCAAAACTCGCAAAGCCTCTGATACTGCCTTTTTGTCATCTGGTACATGTTCCAAAAGGTCGAACATTGTAACAGCATCGAAAGACTCACTTGCAAAAGGTAAAGCAGTGGCATCCCCACACACAAAATGCACCCGTTTTTGTTGGTTACAGGGAGCTTGTGCGTATTCAGGGTTTAAATCAAGATTGGTGACTTGGGCTTGAGGAAATAACAGGGCAGTTAAACCACTTTGACCACCCCCAACTTCTAAAATGTCTTTAATGGCTTTGTCGGGAGTAATGCGGTGGATGGCGTGCATCTTTTCCCGGTAAAAAAATCCTTGAGTCAAGGGATAGGGAAAAGGATTGCAGGACAGAAAATCAGCTAATGGTGTCTTATGCATAGATGTGTGCTAAGTTAATGAGATGAGCAGTCTAAGTGTGGTTATTATTCTTAAATAGCTTTCTTTGCAAAGTATTTTTGATAATAATTGGTAATGCCGAAAGTACCTTCTTAAGTGACATATTCTTGGGGTCAGATGCTGCTAAATACTTTTCGGCTTCTGCGGCATACCACTGAGCAGCCTTGTTTTCGGCGGTATATTTTTCACCGAATTGTAAATATTGTTTTGGATGGACTATTGAAAGTTGATTTTCCCTAGTTAGTTCAAATTGATTTTTCAGAAGATAATACTGTGGTAATTTCAGAGAATCTTTTTGGGCAAAAATCAAAATATTTTGTGCATACCACATTTCCACATTATCATTTTCCCAAATTCTAGGTCTGATACAATCAATCGCTACATATCCTTTTTTTTGAAAGTATTTTGCCCAGTAGTCTAGCCATTGCTCATTAATGTGTTCTGTTCCCCCTTGAAAGGGGATTGCAGCAGAGAAAAGAATCACTGATCCCAATCTTGTCAGCGAATCTACAAATGTTTCAGCACAATCTGAGGGCAAGTGTTCAGCAACCTCCAAAGAGACGACTAAATCAAACTGTCTATCTAGACTCAAAGGATTTTTCAAATCAAACGATAAAAACCTGTCTTGAGGAATTTCTAAATTTTTTTGATCTACGTAATCACCATCTACGCCCCAAATGTCCTCAACACCATGTTCTTGAAATACAGACAACCAAGTGCCTGTGCCGCAACCAACATCAATCACTGACTTTGGTTGAATGAACTCAAAAATTATGGGAATAATCTCTTTAGCTGATTTTATCGAACCATCTTGGATCCATTTAAAAAAATCTTCTGTATAAGTTTGCATGTGTAACCTCTTAATTGCTTACTTTAAGATTTAGGAGTCGATGACAACACATGAAGTGCTGTACAGGTTTTATGAGTCAAATCTCTTTTTTACTTAATAATCACTTTGGTAAAGTATCTATGCTGTAAGTAGAATTTTACTCCTGAAAAACAGCCTAATACCTGTGCTAATAGCATTTTGTTGAAAGATTTAAAGCCATTTAGAAGTCCAGATAAAAACTGCCGGGTATAGTATTTAGGTAAGGCAACAAATAGACGACGCAGATTACCCCAGTGCTGATATCTAGCAAACTGAACCAAAAGGGCTGCCACATGACCACGCATATACTGATACATTTGCTGTTTCAAGCCATCTAGATCGCTGCGATGGTAGTGGTAAACTACAGATGCTGGTTCATAGCGACAAAGCCAGCCTTCAGCTAAGATTCTGTACCATAATTCTGAATCCTCACTACATCCTGAAGCGCCTGCTCCCAAGCGTTCGTCGAAGTCCCCTACTAGTTCAAAAACCTTGCGTCGAAACGCCATGTTCGCTCCAGCACCGATGCGCCAAACAGGAACACCTCGATGCTTCATCTCGTCAAAGAACTGAGAATCAAAAGTGAGAACACGGTATCCCTGACTAAATCCTCCAAAGGTTTTTTCAAAGAAGACTTGCGCTTCCGTTTCTAGTTCTCCAGGGAGGACTAGCCCAGTCACAGCCATCACCTTTGGGTTCTCAAAACCTTGTTGCAATCGTGCGCTCCAGTCAGGATGGACTATCACATCATCATCAGTGAAGGCAATAATATTGCCAGTACTGTGGTGTATACCAGTATTACGCGCAACGCTTAATCCCGGACGTGGTTCTAACACGTATTGGATACCAGGCATTTGTGCAACCAGTTGACGTGTAGCGTCGTCCGAAGGGGCATTATCGACGACTAAAATCTGTTGTGGCGGTTGCGACAAATTTTGCAGTGAGCGCAAGCATTGCGCTAACTGTTGGGGTCGGTTGCGCGTACACACCACTACGGAAACAGAATTACTGACAGGCTGCGAACAGCGTTCTTGCAGCAGCTTGAGCGGTTGCTGCAATGTTATCAAAGCGTGAAAATTAACAGGTTTATCCCGTGAAGGATTTTCAGAAATTACAGGTAAAGGTGCTTTGAAACCGTGGTCTAAAAGATGACAACCAACCGTTGGGGTAATCGTTTGCACAACCAAATTGCACAGTGAAAGTGCAGGCATTGGCAACTGCTCTGCTAAAATTTCCTGATGACCAAGGGGAATACCATACCACCAAAAAACTACATAGATACCCTGATACTTTGGTTCAGCGGTTAGTGTAGGGATGCCTTCACTCAATTCAATGTGCAGAACTTTCCAGGGAGCAAAGGTACTCACGAGAATTGCCTCCTAATTTGCTCAATACGCCTTAACGAACGGGGATATTCGCCAAAAAATCCGACAACACCGCCCCAGAATTCAGCCAAAATCATCGTTGGGGGTAATACATGACGACCGCTCAAACTATCTCTAAATTGCTTTAACTGGTCCTTGAGCCACCACCATATAAGACGGCGTAACTTAGAACGTTGGGGTGGATCACTTTGGTACGACTTCACCACAAAAGCCATGAAGCCTAAACCCCAAGTCCAATATTGGCGACGCAGTTTTTCATATTCCCGACGGTGTTGGTGAAAAACCAAATATTGAGGTTCGTATACCAGTGGATAACCTGCTCGAATTATTCGATAAAAAATATCCAAATCACCACCGCCTGGAAGGGGTGCGCCTGTATCCAAAGCATTATCAAATCCACCGATTTTTAGTAAAATATCCCGGCGAAAAGCCATATTGCAACCCGCTCCAAAGATTCCCGCGCCACACGGGTACTGAGGATTTCCTGGTAAAATTTTACCGTAGCGAATTTTCTCAAAACCGCGACGAAATCCGCCTCTTTGTTCAAATAAAATTTGAGCGTCTGTAGCTAATTCATAAGGCAGCACTAGACCTGTGAAAGCCGCAGCATCAGGATTTTCTGCCCATGCTTCCATCAAACCTTCTAGCCATTTACGGTCTACGACTACATCATCATCCAGGAAGGCTAAAAGCTCACCCGTTGCTGACTGCAAAGCGCAGTTTCGTGCAAAGTCGAGACCTGGTTTTACTTCTCGAACATACCGTACTCCTGCTAATGATGCTACCAATTCTTTTGTGCGTTCATCAGAAGGAGCATTGTCAACTACCAAAATTTCCAATTTTGAAGCTGGTGTTTGTAAATTCAGTAAAGATTGCAAACAGCGTGCCAAATTGTCCGTACGGTCTTTGGTACAAATTGCCACTGTAAGAAAGGGGAAATGAGTCAATGAAGCAGACGTTATTAGTTCTTCTCGTAGACTCTCCTGAAGGAGTTTCTTTCCAACTTCTTTGGCAATGAATTGAGCTAAATCTTCCGGAATTAGCACACTTTTTGCTGATAGTGCTTGCATTAAAAAGCCGATTGGCTTATCTTTGCGTCGCAAAATTAACGCAATACCTGTATCACTTTCTGATAGTGAGATAGTCGGTAAAGGTTGAGTGACTTCAATTTCAGTGATACTGTAGGGCATAAAACGCTCTTTTTGGCTTTCAAAAAGTATGAGCATTGCGGGATTGCAAGTTATAAAGTTGAGCAAACATTCCGTCTAGCTCAAGTAACTGTTGGAGATTACCTTGTTCTATAACCCGTCCCTCGTTTACGACAATAATTTGATCGGCTTGTTCAATAGTTGATAACCGATGGGCGATGACAATTACTGTACGATTTTGACTCAGGGTGTTGAGAGCTTCTTGGATTAAGTGTTCGGAAATACTATCAAGAGCATTCGTAGCTTCATCTAAGATGAGAATTTGTGGGTTGCGAACAATAGCGCGAGCTAGGGCTATGCGCTGTCTCTGTCCTCCAGAAAGCCGAACTCCGCGATCGCCTACTTTGGTATCATAACCTTGGGGCAGTTCCATAATAAATTCATGGGCATTTGCCAGTTTTGCTGCTGCGATAATTTCGTTTTGTGTAGCATCTAAACGACCATAAGCAATGTTATCTAGCACCGTTGTACTAAACATATAAACATCTTGGCTAACAATAGCAATTTGATGGCGCCAATCAGTTAAATTCAGTTCTCGTAAGGGGCAATCATCGATATAAATTTCCCCTGATGTCACGTCATAAAAACGGCATATCAAGCCAATTAATGTTGATTTACCTGCACCTGAAGGACCTACTATCGCAGTGGTTTTACCTGGGGGAATACAAATTGAAATATCCTCAATTGCAGGTTTTTCTAGGCGATTGTAAATAAAGCTAACTCTTTCAAAACATATGCCTTGCTTCAAACTGTTGAAAGAAATATTACCAGAACGAATATAAGGTTTATCAGAGGAGTCTAAAATAGACATTACTTCCTGTACAGCACTTGTCAAAGCCATCAAAGTGACACGCGCACTATCTAACTGCTTCACTTGAGGTTGTAGGCGATACAGAATAAAAATGAAAGTCAGTAAAGTAGGTAAGTTGCTTCGGTCTTGCAACAGTGCAATTACCAAAATGCACATTAATATAAAGACCGATAAAACTTCAGAAATAGGACCTACAAATCCTGAGATGACATCGACTTTCAAAAAAGTACGACGTACCTTTTTTGAGACTGTGTCAAAACGATTTTGCTCATAAGATTCACGCCCAAAAGCTCGAATCACCTTCATCCCCGCAAAGCCTTCCCACATGCGGGTAGCAAGAGCAGAATTAGCCTCTACGGCTTGTTCGCCCAAGGTTTTTACAGAGCGCGTCATCAACTGAATGCCAAGGGAAACCAGCACCATCAAAACACAAACTGTCAGCGTTAGTTTCCATGAAATAAGCAACAAAACAACCGTATAAACAACAATTGTTGAGGTAGTAATAATTAAGGCAACCAAGGTTGCTAAAGCCTGAGTAGTTCGCCATGTTTCGCTACCCAGTATGTTCATTAAGTTGCCAGATTCCTTAGTTTCTAAAAAAGAATAGCTGACGCTTAAAAATTGCTGAAAAATTCCCGATCGCAATGAATGGCCAATCCGCGAGCTTAACCAGGCAAATAAAATTGTGTTGCTATAAATCAGACAGTTTTTCAAAAGAATCAAGCACACAATACATAAAGCAATAATTATCAGACGCTCGTTAGCTGAAACGCCTATAAATATTTGATTGAGATACCTGACTAAAAAATTGCTACTGGCTGTTTCATCGTTTGTTTGAGCTAAACTTTGCAGAAGCGGAATAAATAAACTAATCCCCAATCCTTCAGAAAGAGAAGATAATATCCCTAAAGTTACAATTGCTGGAATTGCCCAAGGATAAAGTTTCAGTAGTGGCAATAGCGTTTTAATTACCTTCGCCTCTTTGCTCATGTAAATTTTTTGTTGTCAGGGTTTGAGGAATTATTAACAAACTTTTTAAATAACTTTAGTCTTTCCACTCGAAGATAACTATGATAAAGCTGCACAATGTAAAACCATGCAAATTTACCCAATCTTATTCATATATCGTGCGACACATTTGTAACACTTGCAACCATCTTTGCCCCATCACTCTTGCATATGGTTTGGTGGGATATTGGTATGGTTTATACATTTGTCCCTGAATATCAGTAACTGTAATATTGCGATTCAGAGATACTTTGCGAACAAGTTTAAATTTTTCTAAGAACTGCAACCAAGAGTGATGATCTGACCAAATCAATGACGTTATCGGTTTAGCGACGATTTTTAAAATACATTCAATAATGCATTGATAAATTGGTCTTAACAAAAGCGGACTATAATCCAATTTTACAGCCTTATATATCCATCCCAAAGTAGTCCAGTAATCGCCGCAAGCTCTGCTTTTCCATGAAAGGTAGACATAAAAAGCACTAGCAGACCAAGAATATATATAATCAGGAATTTCTGGATGTCGTTTTTGGAAATCTGTCATCACCAGATTGTAAGACTTTGCCATTGTCTTACAACTGTTAGACATACTAATACTAAGTTGACGATAACCAACCAAAAACTCAGGCACAACCCGAAACTGATAAGATTCAGCAATTCGCAGGTAGATATCCCAATCTTCGCAACCTTGAGCATTTTGCTGTTTAAGTTCGCAGTTGTAACCACCAACTTTATCAAAACAACTTCGGCGAATCAATGGCGAACTCGCGTTGCCGATAAAATTGGTAAACAGCATAGCTGGGTAAACATCTCCCTGTACGCTGTGAATGTTTAAATAATTATAAGGCGTATATTGTCCAATAATTACATCATCTTCGTCAATAAATAACGACCAGGCATAAACTAATCCTACAGATGAGCCCCCCTTTAATATGCATTGTACTTGTTTGTCAAGTTTAGAGGGATACCAAATATCATCAGCGTCGAGTGGTGCGATATATTCCCCTCTAGACTTTTCTATTGCTAAATTACGAGCTGCGGCAACTCCAGCATTTTGCTGTTCCAATAAAATTACACGACTGTCTTTTTCGGCAAAAGATGCGACAATTTCCGCAGTTCTATCTTTAGAACCATCATCAACCACTAAAACTTCAATATTTTCGTAAGTTTGTGCGAGCACAGACTCTAATGTCCGACTAATAAATGCCTCTGCATTGTAAGCAGGAATAATAACTGAAACCAAGGGCAGATTATCGTTCATTGTTTTTCACAAATATTGTAAATGTTGGTTAAAGAATTTAACAAGTTAGTTAAAAACAGAAAATAGATAAAAAATTGGTAAAAAGTCCTAAATAAAAGAAAAATCCTTTTATATAAAATTAGTTGTTTGCCTTAATAATATAAATTATATTATACAGAAATATACGGGAATATCAACTATATATAATGATAAAATTACGTATTCTGAGGGAATTAAAGCGATCGCTTCTTAATTAAAATTGCAACTTTTAGCAGTTGACAATCATGCTTCTATCTAGTGTGGCATTGTAGCCAAGGCACTTACAAGTAATAAAATATTCAGCCCTCAATATTCGCTGCTTACGAATAAACGGCATAGGCTTGGTTTCGACTGGGGGAGATCGAAAAAATAGAACTTGTGCAGGCAGTTAAGGGTTGTGCAAAAATAAATTGGTCAGCCCTTCTCTTCTCTACGAGAGGCTGCGCCAACGAGACGCTGCGCGAACGGGTGACGCTCGTTCCTCGCTACCGCTGCGCTATCGCCAGTACGAATAGACGGAAACCGACCCCGCCGACTGGACTCACCGTGTGTTTAAATAACTCGTTAGTATCACGGATCTAGGTGAGACGGCTGACCAATCTATTGAAGTAAGAGTGCTTAAGTAAATTCCAAGTCAAAAAGTGATGAATTCGCTGGTTATATAAGTCATAGGTAAGATAAAGAAGTAAGAGAGCTTTTCACTTCCCTACGACCAATGACTTCAACCCTGCTGAATTTTCCTCGTCTCAACGCGCCAAAGCTGCACATGTTGCCCAACGGGTTGACAATAGTAGCAGAGCAAATGCCAATTGAAGCCGTTAACCTCAATTTGTGGGTTAAAGTTGGCTCATCGGTAGAATCAGATGCCATTAACGGTATGGCTCACTTTTTAGAGCATATGATTTTTAAAGGCAGTGAGCGACTAACTAGCGGCGAGTTTGAACGTCAAATTGAAGAGCGGGGTGCTGTTACTAATGCCGCCACCAGCCAAGATTATACTCATTACTATGTGACAACTGCTCCCAAAGATTTTGCGGAGCTTGCTCCACTACAAATTGATATAGTAACTAATGCCAGTATTCCTGATGAAGCTTTTGAAAGAGAGCGATTGGTAGTTTTAGAAGAAATTCGCCGTAGTGATGATAATCCTCGTCGGCGCACCTTTCAACGGGCGATGGAAACGGCGTTTGATCAACTACCTTATCGTCGTTCGGTATTGGGACCAGAAACAGTCATTTCTCAACTAAAAGCGCAGCAAATGCGCGATTTTCACGCAATGTGGTATCAACCACAGTCAATGACGGCTGCGGTTGTAGGTAATTTACCGGTAGAGGAATTAATTGAAATTGTTGCCGGGGGATTTAGCGCCAAAGATGCGATAACCCCACCTGTACAGCATTTAGGAATTACTCAAGAATTACCATTTACAGAAATTGTCCGCCGAGAATATGTGGATGAAAGCCTTCAACAAGCAAGGTTGGTAATGCTTTGGCGAGTTCCAGGTTTGACTAAGCTTCCGGAAACTTACGCGCTGGATGTTTTAGCGGGAATTTTGGGACATGGACGCACATCAAGACTAGTGCGAGATTTACGCGAAGAAAGAGGATTGGTTTCTTCGGTTTCTGTGAGTAATATGACGCAGCGGTTACAAGGAACTTTTTATATTTCCGCGCATTGTGCTGTAGAAAATTTGCCAGCCGTGGAAAGTGCGATCGCTCAACATATTAGCAGACTACAAACTGAAACGATCGCCATAGCAGAAATTGAGCGCGTGCGGAAACGTGTAGCTAACAGGTTTATTTTTGGGAACGAAACACCAAGCGATCGCGCTGGTTTGTACGGTTACTATCAATCTATGGTAGGAGACTTAGAACCAGCCTTCGATTATCCAAGTCACATTCAAGCACAAAATGCAACCAACTTAATGCAAGCTTCCCAAAAGTATCTTTCGCCAGATGCTTACGGTGTCGTTGTCATGAAACCAGCTTAATCAAAGCGGAAGGGGAAAGGGGGAAGAAAACATGATGAGTAATTACAACGGCTATTTTTCCTTACCTTTTCCCTTTAAGAGTGCGCGGAGCGCTTTCCCTTTTCCCCTGTTTTCATCTTTTCCCCTCATAAAATTCCCCAATCAAACGATGTGGACTAAAATTGATGCTCATATTAGCCAGGTGACTGGCGAGAAATTTGAGAACCAGAATAGGCGATCGCTTAGTGGTGGGTGCATCAATCAAGGCTATGCTGTCAGTAGCAGCGAACGCACTTACTTTGTCAAGCTAAACCAAGCAGCGCAAATAGCCATGTTTGAGGCTGAAGCGTTGGGTTTGCAAGAAATGCTGCAATCAAATAGCATACGCGTCCCGAAACCAATATGCTGGGGGACAGCAGATAATTTCAGCTACATCGTTTTGGAGTGGCTGCAAATGGATAAAGGTAATAGCAAATGTTGGGAAGAGATGGGACGCAAGTTAGCTGCGATGCATCAAACTACTAGCAGTCAAGGGATGGGCTGGAAAATTAATAATACCATCGGTTCCACACCGCAAATTAATACCTGGACAGCAGACTGGGTAGAATTTTATGCTCAACATCGACTATTGTATCAATTTAAACTTGCAAGACGGCGCGGTGGCGATTTTCCCCAGCAAGAAAAATTATTAGCAGCTATACCGCAGTTACTATCACACCAACCGCAACCTTCCTTAGTACACGGTGATTTGTGGGGAGGAAATGCTGGGTGTACTGTGTCAGGAGAACCAGTAATTTTTGATCCTGCAACTTATTTTGGCGATCGCGAAGTTGATATTGCTATGAGCGAACTTTTTGGTGGGTTTCCAGCTGATTTTTATCATGGTTACAACCAAGTCTTTCCTTTAGATGCAGGCTATGAACAAAGAAAGACTATATATAACCTCTATCACATCCTCAATCATTTTAATTTATTTGGGGGCGGTTATGCTTCGCAAGCGAATCGGATGATTGAACAGATTTTGCGGTTTTGAGGGAAATAAGCGATCGCATTCCCCTAGAGTTCGTCTTTCGATATATGTAAAGTTTTGTACTGATATTCATATTTTTCCTTGAAATTCTTCGTAGTTAACAATCTCTGCTTTCAAGGAAAATGAATCACTTTATATACAGTTAGGAATTGGTAATTGGAAGCAGGGTAATTGCAGAAAACCATTAGTCATAGATTGATTCATAAGGTAATATTTTTGCCTTTTTACTTTTACCTTCTTAAAAGGAGTTGACCTTCCCTAGTTCTTCTTGATCGCTCTCTAACTTTAAACATATCAGGCAGTTAAGCCTGCAATAAACCTTTAAAAATTACAGGATAACTCAAAATGATTACGGGCATCAAAGGATTATACAATGCGTCGGGCAACGAGATTACCAATAAAATAATTCTTACTCATACACCACTGCTAACCACCACAGAAGTTCATAAACCCGCAGCTACTCCGGGTTTAGAAAATCCTCTCATACATCATATCAAAGCCTTTGAAAACAGCACTAACAATAGTGGAGATTTGGCAGCCATTGCTATTGTAGCTGCAACAGTCTTAGCCTTTAGCTCGACTATTAGCTTAATTTGTAAAGCGCTGAATTTGGGGAAGTATGCGGCAAAAATTGCAGAGCATACACAAGAAGATAAGCCTGAGCCGGTTATAGCCTCGACAATATTTGGTAATCAACAGAGTATTATTGCTGTATACGTTAAACAAGCTCATACCTTCTTGAGGCAGGGAGATACAAATAGAGCGATCGCTCTATTTGATAATGCAATTCGTCTTTTTCCTGAGGATGCTGACCTTTACAGCCAACGCGCTAACTTGCGTCGCCAAAATCTACAAGACCCAAACGGAGCACTTGAAGATTATACCAAAGCGATTAATCTTCATCCAGATAATCCCCTATTTTATCTTTGGCGTAGTCAACTTTACTATGAAAGCGGTGATAAGTGCAAAGCAATGGCAGATTATAACACAGCTATTCGTCTTGCCCCTGAGGGTACAATGTATCACTGTTTGGAAAATAGATAATCGCAAATCCGAACTTTGTTGTGTCAGAACCGTTGTCAAGACGTTATATGTAACGTCTCTACAGGATGCTCGAATTTTAAAATTATACGTTAATTCGGCAACGCCTAATTTTTGCAATTTATTTAACGTTTAATATTTACTAGTGGCTCATCCTCAGGGCGCTACATTATTCAACTTTTTATCACAAAAGATTGGATTTATTAGGAAAATATTGTATATATTACTTCGGCGTTACATAATTGCCGGATAGTTAATTTTGACAATCGCAGGCATAGATAGTGTAGAGACGTTGCAATTGCAGCGTCTCTACATTTTGGTATTGGTCTGTGGATGAGATTATCATTCCTACAATAATGTAACGCCATTATTTCTATTAGTTACAGCACTTAATATTGTTTCTTCGTAAGCACTTCAATGCTTGAAATAGGGGTTTTAATGCTTACTGCAAACTCTATTCATCTGCCAGTTGCGTCAGATCCAACTTAACAAAAAAATGTGTATGGTATTATGAAAACCTTTAGTGAAATGAAGGAGGAAAAAGACGTGCCCATTGTGATCACCGATCGCCAAGGGTTCGTCACCTATGTGAATGATTGTTTTACCTCGGTTTTTGGCTGGAGTATAACTGAAATTCACGGTCAGATGATTACGGTAATTATTCCAAATGGTTTTCACGCTCCCCACCATCTGGGTTTTTCCCGCTTTCTCACTACCGAAAAGTCAACTATCCTTAATCACCCGCTTCGTCTAGTCGGTATCACTAAAGATGGTAGAGAAATTGAAGCTGAACACCTAATTATGGCAGAAAAACATCAAGGAGAGTGGATATTTATGGCTATGCTGCGCCCACTTTAGGGTGCCGGAGATGGGGAGACAGGGGTGCAGGCAGGGGGGCAGGAGGGAGGCAGGGGGAGATAGGGGGACAAGGAGACAAGGAAGAATTTAATTCACTCTCCCCAATGCCCCATGCCCAATGCCCTATGCCCTATGCCTAATTCCCAATGCCCCATGCCTAATTCCCTATTCCTAAAAGGATTTTCCCAATGGATATTGATTTAACAGGTTTGGTTAATCAGTTACGGGCGACTCTGGGCAAAATGGAACTAGCATTAGGGGCGATCGCTGATGCTATTGCCTGGACAGGTCAAGATGGAAAGGTGGAATGGTGCAATGCAGCTTTCGATAAACTAGTAAACAAACCTCACATTTTGGTGCTAAATGCCAAACTAAGTGGTTTGTTACCTTTGAAGCAAGCAGGGATAACTGTTTCACCAGAGTTTTATCCTGATCTCAAGGTGCTAAGGGGAGAATATCAAGCAGCAGAAGAATACGAGTTTCAGCAAGATGATCGCTCTCTAATTTTAGAAATATGTGGCAACTTTGCCGAACTGCCTGGAGGCAACAAATCGGCGGTAATGGTGATTCGCGATGTCACGAAAGCAAAACGCTCTGAAGCAAAACGCTTACAAATAGAGCAAGAACAAGCCCAAACTCTATCTTTGCTGCAAGCGACGTTAGAGTCTACAGCTGATGGAATTATAGTTGTAAATCAGAACTTTAACGTATCGGTTTTTAATCAAAAGTTCCTCCAAATGTGGGCATTGCCTGAATCGTTGTTGCAGCCTCAAAAGAGCAATGAACGATTCATGTTCATGTCTCAACAAACGCGAGATCCAGAAGCTTTTATTGCTAGGGTTGAGGAACTTTTCTTTAAATACTCAGAACAAGAAGCTTTTGATCTGCTAGAGATGAAAGATGGACGTGTTTTTGATCGCTACTCTCAACCCCAATGGCACAACGGAGAAATTATTGGGCGTGTTTGGAGCTTTCGAGATATTACTGCACGTTCACAAGCGGAAGCAGCTTTAAGCGAAAGTGAGACTAAATTCCGCCGCATCGTCGAAAATGCAAATGACGTAATTTCTCTGATTAACTTAGAAGGTCGCATTTGCTACATCTCCCCCAATTTATTCAACCTCACAGGATACGATACCAGCGAGTTAGAGGGTGTAGTTTTTAGTAATTTCATTCATCCCGATGACATACCAAGATGTTTAGAAGCATTCCAAAAGGTGGTGACAACAGGTGAAAAGCAGTCAGGAATTGAGTATCGAGTCAGACTCAAAGATAATAGCTGGCAGTGGCACGCTACCAACATAAGTACGTCACAAGATGCTAATGGTAACTTACTGCTGCTGAGTGTATCGCGTGTGATCGCAGAGCGTAAACAGGTGGAGTTAGCACTGCGACTAAGCGAACAAAAGTTCCGGCATATTTTTGAGAATTCTCAGGTAGGTATTTTCCGCAGCCGACTTGAGGATGGGTTGTTTCTGGATGCTAACCAACGTTGTGCCGATTTATTTGGTTACAGTTGTCCAGCAGAAGTGATTGGGAAAACATTTGCCCCTGATATTTATGTTAACCCAAGCGATCGCACTGCAATATTAACTGAACTCCATCAAAAAGGCGTAGTTAATAACATCGAGATTCAGTATCGCCAATGTAATGGCTCGGTGCGCTGGGGGTTGTTTTCATTACGTCTGAATCTCGAAGAATCCTGCATTGAGGCTGTAGTTACTGACATTACCCATCGCAAGCAAACCGAAGCTGATTTGCACCGTAGCAATGCTATCCTCAAAGCTCAACAAGAAGCTTCCATCGACGGAATTTTAATTGTTGATGAAAACAATCAACTTGTATCCTACAATCAGCGATTTTGTCAGCTATGGCAAGTACCAGAAACACTCATCCAAAGCGCCAGCGATCAGCAATTGTTGGAGTCGGTAATCGATAAAGTCGAACAAGGGCAAGAGTTTTTAACAAAAATTGAGTATTTATACGCCCATCCAGAGGTAGTTAGCCAGGATGAAATTATCATGAAGGATGGAAAGACTCTAGACCGCTATTCGGCATCTGTGCGATCGCCAACAGGAGATTGTTACGGCAGAATTTGGTACTTCCGTGATATCACTGAGCGTAAGCAGGTAGAGCAATCATTGCGACAATCAGAAGCGAGATTTCGAGGGCTTTACGAATCAAACAGTGCTGCTATGGTGCTGATGGAGGAAGGAACTCCTTTTGATTGTAACCTGGCAGCCGAACAGCTCTTCGGCGTTTCTCGTCAAGAGATTTTGGGCAAGCACCCTGCTGAAGTCTCACCACCATTGCAACCCAATGGTGAAGACTCTTTTAATCTTGCCAATCGGCAGATAGCTGTCGCTTTTGAGCAAGGCAGTAACCGCTTTGAGTGGCTTTACTGCCGCGCTGATGGGACAGAGCTTCCGGCTGAGGTATGGTTAACTGGGGTTAAAGTAGGCGATCGCCAGCTACTACAAGCGGTAATCTACGATCTGACCGAACGCAAGCAAGCCGAAACAGCACTGCAATACCGCTCTCAGGTAGACCGTTTGCTCAACAGCATTTCTCGGCAGTTTATCGACCAAGACGCAGACACCGCTATTAATTTTACCTTGCAAGCGATCGCTGAGTTTATGGGCGCTCAACAAAGTCGTATCTTTGAATACTTAGAGTCAAACAACCAGTTTTACAAAGTTCATGAGTGGCGTGCTGCTAATCTAGAATTTGTAGCCAGCATCGATAAAGAATCACCTTTTGAGATGTTTCCCTGGTTCTACAACCAAATTCTCGACGGCAACCCCGTACAAGGCTTACAAGTCTCCGATATTGATGAAGAGATTCTACCAGAGGCGGTAGAAGAAAAATCACTTCCACAAGAAGAAATTATTCATTCGGTAGTGGCTGTACCGACAATTCACTCTGGCAGAGTAGTTGGATTTTTAGAATTGGATATTATCAACACTTCTAAATCCTGGAACCAAGAGGAAATTAAGTTATTAGAACGAGTAAGCGAAGTAATTGCGATTGGACGGTGGCGTCATCAAACAGAAGAAGCCTTGAGAATAGCAAAAGAAGCTGCTGAAACTGCTAATCGTTCTAAAAGCGCCTTTTTAGCAAACATGAGCCATGAACTGCGAACGCCACTAAATGCTATCCTGGGTTTTGCCCAGTTGATGGAACGAGACACTACCCTCAGCGATCGTCAGCGAGACTGGCTCTCTACTATTAATCGTAGCGGAGAACATCTGCTCAACTTAATTAACGATGTGCTGGAAATGTCCAAAATCGAAGCTGGACGCATCGTTCTTAATCCAGTATCCTTTGACCTGCATCAGTTGTTACAAACGATTCAGGAGATGTTCCAAGTACGAGCTGAGGCAAAAAAGCTATCACTACAAATGGAACTTGCCCCAAATTTACCGCAATATATCCTCGCAGACGAAGGCAAGCTACGGCAAGTTTTGATAAATCTGTTGGGAAATGCCATCAAATTTACAGATACAGGGAGGATAATGCTGCGCGTGCAATTAAGCAATGGGGAAATAGGAGGGGAAAAGGTTAAAGGGGAAATGCCCAATGCCCTAGTATTTGAAATTGAAGATACTGGTAAGGGAATTGCACCAGACGAATTAGACAAGCTGTTTCAGCCGTTTGTTCAGACTGCAAGTGCTGCCAAAATTAGAGAAGGTACAGGACTGGGATTGACTATTAGCCGTCAATTTGTGCAGTTAATGGGGGGTGATATCCACTTAGAAAGTGCAGTAGGTCGCGGCTCAACTTTCTTTTTTGATGTCAAAATTGAACTGGCACAGTCATCTGAAGTTGCACCAGCAGCGTCTCAAGAAAAGGCGATCGCTTTAGTACCAGGTCAACCTGTATATCGTATTTTAGTGGTAGATGACCGTAAAGAAAATTGCGATTTATTAACGCAGTTATTTAATACGGTTGGGTTTGAAACTCGTGCAGCTGAAAATGGTTCTGAAGCGATCGTATGAGAGATATCAATTATGGATTTCCGGCGCTAGCTCACCGTTATAAAGTTCTTAAAGGAAATCCTGAAGAAATAAATGAATCTAAATTGGTTGATTTATCTCGTTTACTAATTTCTATTTATGGTATTAGTTATATTTCACATCCTCGGCTTCAAAAGATAATTGAAAAAAATCACATAACACATAAAGATTTCCTAGATGGCAAGGCTGAAGCTGATGCTTTCATTAACAAACAATATGTCAAGCTTCACCAGTCAACTCTGCGAAAAGTTGATGTTTTTGCAAATATAGTTGAACGTTCTGCTGATGGCTCACTAAAAACAAACTCTAGTTGGAAAGATATTTATGGAAACTATATAACAGCAGTCATTGAGTTAATCAAAGAAAATCCTATCATTAGCGGATTAGTAGGCTTGATAGGCTTTATAAGCGCTGTAATTGGAATAGTAACTGTATTTATAAAGTAGTGGCAGACGCGATAAATCATGTTTTAATACTTAGTTGCCTAAATGTGTCTAAACTATTAACTTTCTTTCTTATTTCACATCTTGCACCAAGCCCCAACACTCTAGAAGGGTGTGGCTATACGAACAAAGCCCACCTTCGTGGGCTGAAAACCTTAATTTTCCGTAGTCCGCGCAGGCGGACTTGGCTCGTGTAGCCCCAGGCTTCCAGCCTGAGGGCGACCCCAAACATGTGCATAAAAGCGTATGGGGTGAATAAAGCTAAGATTCAAAATTTACCCATATTTATCTCACAGTTTCTAAACTCTTCACTTTCTTATCAAACATATCTGTAAAAATGCTCAAAACAGTGCGTTTTCGTACTTTGATACTACAATTAACCGCCATGCCAGATTGTAGAGGTAGTTTCTTACCATTAACTGATAATGACTTACTCTCTAGCTTAATTTTCGCCGGAAAATTGTAGAAAGGTCTTTCTTGAGTAGGAGGTAAAGCATCAGAACCTACCCAAATCAATTTACCTGTAACGCTGCCAAATTCGCTTTCCGGAAAAGATTCTATATTAATACTAGCTTCCATGCCATCTCTGACAAATCCAATATCTTTATTGGTCAAAAAAACATTAGCTACTAAATTTTCATTGGGGACAACAGTTAAAATTGGCTGAGTCGAATTTGCCACAAATCCGGCTGAGTGTGCTTGTAAATTAAATACTACCCCATCCGCAGGAGCGCGAAGTTCTTGATATTCAAGAGATAATTTTGCTTTGCTGATTTGAGCATCAATTTCATCAATCTTTTTTTGGTTCTCTAATCTGGCTCGACTGAGTTGACTATCAATTTCGGCAATTTTTTTGTCATTTTCGGTAATTCTCGTTAAGACTTCTTTGGTAGTTAAATCAACAGTATTTTGTAACTCTGCTTGTGCCTTAGCAATTGTCGCATCAATACGCTGTTCTTCTTTTTTCATCCGGGCTATTTCCCCTAGACTGTGGACAATTTCACTTTTGCGATTGCTAATTTCACTTTGGCTAGCAGCAACTTCCTTACGACGTGTCAAAATTTCGGCTTCACTTGATGATATTTCTTGATATCTTGTCAATACTTTTTGCCGCTGCTGCTGTGCTTGTACAATTGAGATAGCCCCTTGCGATGCTAAAGGAGTCATTCTCTCAAGAATATTTTTATCTGTAGAAAGAATCTGTTTAGCTGTTACTGCACGTTCCTGGGCTTTTGGTAATTGTGCTTCAGCGGTTGCTAATTGTATTTTTGCAGTTTCTAATTGCGCTTGAGCGATTGGTAATTGCTTCTCGGCAGATGTTAGTTGTTCTCGTGTTTGAGCAAGTTGTGTTTGTAACTCAGTAACTTGCGATCGCCCAGCTGTTTGACGAGATTGCAATTCTGCACGACTTGCCATTACGAGTTGTTGATTGGCATTTAATTCACCGCCAATATTCGGCAAATTAACACCTGATACTAAAGCTTTAAAAGCCTGATTTTCAGTTCTTAGTTTAGCCTTAACTTGCGTCAAAACTTGCAAATCTGAAGGTTTACCTATCACACTGCTGTTAGCAACTTCTGTAGTGTAGAATTGATTTTCTTTCTGCAACGATTCCTTGACTTTGTTTAATGATTCTAATTCAGCTTTTGGCGCTGTAGTATCAAAGTTTAGCAAGATCTGTCCTTTTTTTACTTGTTGTCCATCTTGTACATAAATTTCGCGTACTACTCCTCCTGTTGGTGCTTTAACTTCTTGTACAAAACCTTGAGGTTCTAATTTGCCAGTTGCTGGAATCGCTTCTTCGATTTTTGCAAGAGATGCCCAAGTTACTGCGGATGTGGCAAGGCTAATTATCAGCCAAATAAACATTCTTGATGAGGTTTTTGGACGTTCTAAAATTACAGATTGCTCAAATGGGATATTCATTGTAAATTGTAAATTCTAAATTGGGCATTGGGCATTGGGCATTGGTAATAACTCTTTTTCTAGTCTTTATTACCTATTCCTTAAAGCTGTGATTCTTGTTGTTGGTAAAGGCAGAAATAACGTCCTTTTAGCGCCATTAATTCGCTGTGAGTACCTCGTTCAACGATCGCACCTTGATCCATGACTAAAATCACATCGGCATTTTTGACGGTAGTAAGACGATGGGTGATAAAAAAGACTGTGCGATCGCGAAAAGCTTCAGCTAAGTTTTGACACACTTGGCGTTCGGAATTATAATCAAGGGCGCTGGTTGCTTCGTCGAGAATTAATAAGCTGGGATTTTGCATCACAGTGCGAGCGATCGCAATCCGTTGTCTCTGTCCCCCAGATAATGCTGAACCTCTTTCTCCCACGATTGTGTTGTACCCATTGGGCAGTGACATAATAAAATCATGAGCATCAGCAATTTTTGCCGCTTCAATTATTTCTTCAGAACTCGCTTCGGGATTAGTTAAAGCAATATTTTCCTGAATCGTCCCGCTAAATAATAGGGTATCTTGAAGTACAGTACCAATTTGACGACGCAGCGAATAAAGTTCGACTTTGCTAATATCATAGCCATCAATTTTTACTCTCCCTGATGTTGGTTCATAAAGACGTTGGAGTAACTTTGTTAAAGTACTTTTACCTGAACCACTTTGACCAACAATTCCGACAAACGAACCCGCAGTAATTTCTAAATTAATATTCTTTAATTGCAAAGATACACTCGGATTAAATCCGAAAGAAATTCCTTCATAGTTAACAGTACCCTTAATTTCCGGTAGACTGATATTTTTACTATTAGCTTCATCAATTTCTTGAGGAGCATCGAGAACATCACCTAAACGTTCAATCGATAAAGCTGTTTCTTGGAAATTCTGCCAAAGTTGAATTAAACGCAGCAGCGGGCTAGTTACATACCCTGCAATCATGCGGAAAGCAATTAACTGTCCTAAAGTCAACTGATTGGCTAAAACTAGATGTGCACCAACCCACAGCAACAGAAAGCCAGAGAATTTATTTAAAAAGCCGCTAATAGAACTAGCTGTACTAGATGTAATAACGTTTTTGAAGCCAGCACTAATATATTTAACATGGCGCTGTTGCCATTGCCAGCGAGATTTTAATTCAATGTTTTGGGCTTTAATTGTTTGAATTCCCGAAAGAACTTCGACAAAATAAGATTGAGTATCGGCATAACGTTCAGCTTTATGTTTTAACTGTTGTCGCACAATCGGAGAAACACTCATGGTTAACAAAGCAAACAAAGGAACTGTTGCTAAAGCCACAAGTGTTAAAGTCCAACTGTAAAACAGCATGACGGCTATATAAATTACCGAGAAAATTGCATCTAAAACAACTGTTAAAGCAGTTCCAGTAAGAAAAGAACGAATATTTTCCAGTTCATTCATGCGACCAGCAAATTCACCAATGCGACGCTTTTCAAAGAATGATAAAGGAAGTTTTAGTAAATGGTCGATTACTTCTGAACCAAGACTTAAATCAATGCGGTTAGTAGTATCAACAAATAAATAAGTACGAAGGGTAGTAAGCAAAGCTTCAAATACGCCCACACCCAGCAAAAATATGCCTAAAATATCTAGTGTATCTAGGCTTTTTTGCACAAGCACTTTATCAATAATTACTTGAGTAATAATCGGGTTTGCTAAACCAAATAACTGAACAAAAGCCGAAGCAATTAAGACTTCTGTTAAAACTCGGCGATATTTATAAATTGATGGTAGAAACCATTTGAGGCTAAATTTCTCTTTTGCTTTATTTAGAGGTGGTTGTAGCAGAAGTACTTGACATTCATTTCCGCAAACCTCGCTAAAATCACGGATTTTTCTGCGGGTAACTCCTGATTCAGGAATTCCTAGCACTATTTCTTTTTCTGTAATGCTATAGAGAATAGCAAAGCTATCATTATATCGAATTAGTGCTGGTGGTTTAACCCGATGAATAGCAGTAACAGGAACTTGCACTAATTGTGTACGCAAGCCAATCATTTCTACTACAGCACCTGCAACTTGCAAAGAAATATTATCTGCTGCTTTCAGTTGGTTTTGTAGGACTTTGCGAATCAAATCTCGGCGAAAAGAAATGTCAAAATACTTACTTAACATTTGCAAGCAAGCTAGAGGTGCATCAATAGCACCGCTTCCACGCACATAGGGAAATTTAGTTTGTCCCGTATTGGTTTCTGATGACGATATTGGGGGTTCATCGGAAGCATAAGGAATGGAGGAGTGGAGGAGTGGAAGAACCGTTGTGCGGGAGATGTTTGCGTACTTTTTCTTCTCCTCTCCCTCCTCTTTTGGTAAACCTAGTAATCTAGCACCGCGTATTCCAGAAACTCTTAAGAATTGTCCTACACCATCGAAATCTAAACGGCTACCAGTAGCAAAATTCTCAACTGCACCACTACTAACAAGCCAAACTCGTTGCGGATCTAACTGAGAAATATTAACTTTACCTTTAGACAAGTTGATAACAGTTACATCTTGCCAAATTTTCAAAGCCAATTCTTTGAGATTTGTGTTTGCGTCTGCTTGTCGGTGAAGTTCAACACTCAATAATTCAAACAGTTCACTCAGGACACATGTGTTACTTAAGGTTTCAGCAAATAACGGCTCAGATGCGATTAAATCGAGAAAATCTGCCGCAGCTAAGGTAATGCATACTACTTCGGTAGAAGCGATCGCTATTTCACAAGGTACTCCCCGCACCAATCCCACCCAACCGAGAATTTCTCCTGCACCCACTACTTGCAAACTCGCAGGTTTTTGTGTACGTTGGTCATAGCCCAACAACCTGACTTTTCCTTCATAAATAATCGCCACCTGAGTCGGCATAGTTTCCCGGACAAATAACGGCTGTCCAGTGCGATAGCGTACAAGTTGACATTTAGTTGTGACTGTGTGTAGCTGCTGGGGGTTGAGTTGATTGAACGGAAAAGTTTGCTCTAGAAATTCATGTACTTGATTGCTGGCTACTGAGTAAGTCATGCTGCGAAATCCCCCACAGAACCGATAGAATTAATTTGCTCGATGTTTTTAACTGTAGAGAGCGATCGGGAAGAACTAGGGAAGCGCGATCATATTTTTGGCAACTTAAAAAGCCCATACCTTGAGTTGTTCAGGTATGGGCTGAGTGTTATAAGTTTGTGAGAAGTTGTACAAATCAAAAATCGAGTTTCTTGGAAGTGCCTGATAACTCAATAACATTCGCTTAAGGGTTATTGATGAAAATGTCATCAGGTAAGAGACATTGCACTGCAATATCTGGGCGATCGCTTTTCTGATATGTTGCAGGTTTGATACGTTCCACAGTTAACTGTTGAAAATAATCGCGTTGGAGGGTGCTTTTGCTTTAAGACTCCTCGTATTGAGTAGATTTCGCAGCATAACGCACCCTATCGTTGATGGTTTGGTTGTTAAGTCTAGTTAAACAAACTTAAAATCTTTGTTGAAATCTAGAGAGCCAACACCATCCCCGACAACGCCAATTAGCTCAAGCGAATTGCCAGTTTTAAAATAAATACCAATCTCAGGAGCTGGGTTGTTAATCTGAACAGGTGAGTCACCCAGAACATATTGACTTGCATTACCCACAAGCTGGATCTTATCTCCTTGAGATCTGTTGAAGTCCTTGATCAGAGCATAGTCAAGAGTGCCTTTGGAAGTATCATTTCCATCGTTGTAGTAGACTTTACCGCCGGAACCAAGTATAAAGGTATCTCCCCCTAGACCGCCTAATAAAGAATCTGTTTCGCCTCGACCAGGATTAGCAGATGTCGGGTTAGTGCCATCGAGAGTGTCATTGCCTTCGTCACCAATCAGCAAGTCGCTCCCAGCACCACCAGTTAGCTTGTCGTTGCCGGCGAAGCCAAAAATTGTGTCGTTACCAGCTGTACCAACAAGAGTATCGCGGTTTGGAGTACCTAAGATAGACATTGTAATTTCTCCTTAATAAAATTGAGTTGAGTTGTGGTTAAATTGACTTGGTTGCAGTAGCAACTTGAGCCTGGCACCGGATGCGGTAGCGAGACTTGAGTACTACATAAAATCAGAAATCGTTGAAAAGTTTGCTGTTAGCCGTTAGCTTTTAATCGCGTTTGGCTCTGACTGTATTTAACTTTAGAGAGAAATCGAGAAGAACCAGGGTAGGTTTGATTTCTCCATCGAAGAGAGTGTTGCATCTTTGAGAGTATTAGTTAGAAGCAGCTTTCTCGCGCTTTGCGGGTTGCTGTCCGCGAATCTCTCAGGTTTGATGTCCTTTCTGCCTTCGATACTTTTAACTTTAGGGAATGATCGAGAAGAAGTAGGGAAGCGCGATCGCTATTTGTAAAAATATTTTTGCCAACTTAAAAAGCCATATTTTTGTCACTACAAATGCAGAAGCTTTCGTTACCAACATCGCGACTTTCGTTACCAACATCGCGACTTTCGTTACCAACATCGTGACTTTCGTTACCAACATCGCGACTTTCGTTACCAACATCGTGACTTTCGTTACTAACATCGCGACTTTCGTTACTAACATCGTGACTTTCTTTACTAACATCGTGACTTTCTTTACTAACATCGCGACTTTCTTTACTAACATCGCGATTTTCGTTACCAACATCGCGATTTTCGTTACCAACATCACGACTTTCGTTACCAACATCGCGACTTTCGTTATTTACCCGTCTTCTATTACTCTGGAGAAAAAATAATCTAACGAAGCCCTGACGACTGGAAGTCGCGGCTCATCTTGCACACAAAAAAAGTCCGCCTACGCGGACTGACCTGAAAATAAAGTTTAAAATTTCCTATGGCAAGAGTAATAAAAGAGCGTTACACATCTAATCAACTATAAGCTTGCTTTCACGATAATTCTTGCCGCATGACATAGCGCCGATGAACTTTGTTGCCAAACTGCTGGGGTGGTGCTATACGTATCACTTCAAAGCCCAGCTTCTGCCAAAAAATAAATCCTGGCTGATTTTCTTCGAGAACAGCTAAAAATACAGATTGCGCTTCTTGCTGTGCCACCCAACTTTCGTAAGCTTGGTAGAACATCGAGCCTAATCCTTTGCCTCGATGCTCCGGAGCCAACATCATTAACCCTATCCACCAGCTTTTGTCATTAGGATAATGCCGAATAGTTTCCAGCATTCCCACAAGAGTGTCATGTTGATCAAACAAACCAAATATAAAATTATCTTGTGTAGTTTTACCTTCAGGTACAGCTAAAAATTCATCAGCAGCAGCAGAAGATAAAGGCGGATGTCCATCTGTTAGGATAGCGTAGTCAGTACACTGCTCGTAAAGATACTGAAGAATATTTTCATCCCTTAAGTCTAATTTTTTTGCTATGTAGGCAGCACTTTGCAGTACAAATTTGATTGAAGTATCCATATCAATTTTCTACATTACAACTGAAAATTTTCTAACAAAACTCTAATTAACTTTATAAATTACCCTCAACTTTCTACGCTGCTTGCTGATTTGGCGTAACCCCCATCCACATTTGGTCTTGAGGGGAAAGTTGACCAAGTTGCTCTTGGAACCAAGCTTGAAATTTTTCTTGCAGCAATCGCTGACGCATCCCTTCATCAAGTTGTGCAGGAATTAACTTTTCCAGACGCACAACCACTTGCCATTCACCAAAAGGTAAAGGTGTCCAAATTTCACCCGGTTGACTCATCCTGAGAATTTGAGCTAGATTCGGGTGGAGAGTGCGAAGTTCAACTGGACCTATGAGTCCCCCCGTTTTAGCTTCTGCTCCTTCTGAATGTTTAAAAGCTAGTTCAGAAAAAGACTGCTCACCTTCTTTTATGCGAAAATAAAGCTCGTTGGCAAGTCCTTGGTCTTTCACCCGAAGTAAAGAATAAATCGCTTGGTCTAATTGCTCTTTGCGCTTAAGAAAATAAGACTCTAATTTGTGTCCCCAAGTTTTTTGTTTGAATTTTTCAATTCTCAAATTACGAGTTGCCAAACTATCTAGTTGTTGCTGCCTCATACCATAACGTTGTAGCCAAGCCTGTTTTTGAGTATTGTTGGTTAGATGCCAATGTTGATAAAATTCTTCGCAAGCACTTTCAGTTTCTTCAGGTGTGCAGTCAATATTAGCGATCGCTTGGTCGATAATAGTTTCACTTAACAACTGCGGTAAAATTTTGTAACCAGCCATCAAAGGGATAATTTCCTCAGATTTAATGGTGCGATCGCCAATTTGTAAAACTGTAGCCATTTTAAAATTACTCCTTTTAAATATTTCAACAACAATAAAAAGCTCTTAATTAGCACAAGAAAGCTCCCTCACAAAGCATTCGCTCTTGAGGGAGATTGCAGTCTGTTCATCTCACTCTTGTTTGATGCTCTCTCTGCCTTTGATACTTTTAACTTTAGAGAGCGATCGGGAAGGACTAGAGAAGAGAATATAAGATGTGAAAATATTTTTTTATTTTAAAAAACGAATAAACCCGGCTTATTGAATAAGTCGGGGTTATAAAACTTAAAAGAATTTTTATAATTAGCTCAAACATCTAAATTAATTCAGTCAATTAACCAATTGCAAACTAAGTTACCATTTACCATTTCCCATTTCGCACTTAAACGACTCTTTTTGTAATTATCTGTGGACGAGTTGAGATAGTTCTTTGTTATCTGTTCAACCACAGATGAAGATTTAATTCCTTTTGTCGATAAAGAATTGGCTTTGAAGAATAGTTTTTGTTTGCTGAGTAGCATAGTTTAGTACTTCCTTGTTTGAATGTTTACTAGTTTTTAGATCGAGAATAGAGAAGTTTGATTTTTTCAATGAGTAGATTATTAAGAAGCACTGGCTCGTTGAGTGGCTTGCTGTGTGGTAATCTCGCCCTTGTTTGACTCCGTCTCTTGCTTCGATACTTTTAACTTTAGAGAGCGATGGGGAAGAACCAGGGAAAAGCGATCGCTATTTCTAAAAAAACTTTGATAAGTTCTGTCAGTCACATGATTTTGCTGCCCAAAGATAAAGCCCATGCCTGAATTGCTCAAGACATAAGCTGAATTTTGTGCTTTTTAACCAATGGCAATAAATAAAGTCAGTTTAAAGCTTTTAATTGCATTAACGAATAGACAAAAACACTATCCGGGTTACTCTTAATCGAATGCAATTCATTTTTGATTTTTTCTACTAAATCTGCTGTTATTTTGTTATGAGTAAGCAACTCCGGCGCGACACTCAGGAAACACTCAGTCCACATATCAACAAAAAATTCTCGTTGTTTAGCATTCTTATTTCTGTTATCTAAGTGCGTGGATACATCGCTGAGTGTAGTTTCCGAAAAATCTGCTTTTAATGCCAAATTGCATAGTTTCATACCCACATTCGGATCGCCCTGTAACTCCTTTTGGTGATCATTAAATATTTTCCAGTAAGTCTCGAAGGATGGGCAGGGAGGATCAATATATAAACTGTTATTAAATGCTTCTGTACAATAAAGCGGACTACCAGACTGCATGATCCGCTTTAATTCTTTGAGAAGGATTAATGGCTCACTTGTATGTTCCAGAACAAAACAGACAAAAGCACCATCAAAACTATTATCAGCAAAGGGAAGATATCTACCGTCACTAACGTGCAGGGATACGCGACCAGAGTCGATATGAGACTTGAGAAATTCGCGGGCGCGGTTAATTTGAGATTGGGAGATATCAACACCAGTAACTTTCAAATGGGGCCATCGACGTAAGAGTAATTGTATTTGCGCTCCCACTCCACAACCTACTTCTAAAATATGGCTGCACTTTGAAAAATCAATGTCGGTGTAAATATAAGGCTCGAAAAAGGTGCTTTGCCTGATGAGGCGGTCTTGCTCACTTTTCGTGAAACCATGTATATATCCGTCGGTATTTATCTTGGCAGACAATCTAGATTCACATGTTAAAGACATAAGTTTTGCTCCTGAAATATAAATTAACTAAGTTGAACTGCGATTTGATGAGAATAACTGCTTAATTTCGTACTATCGTTGGCGAAGATGAATTCGCTGTAGTTTGCTAGATCGTCGAGTCCAACCAAATTTAGGATGACTTCAGTTATTAGCCAAAATGCGAGATCGAATAACACCTTTTTGTAATGAACTTGCATATGATTTAATCTCCATCTCTTGGAATTTGCACCTAAAGCTACATACCTGCTTAGTATCTAAAGTTTTGAGTTAGACTCAATCGTTCTATATTTTTAAATTTAGAGAGCGATCAGGAAAAACTAGAGAAGAGCAAATCTTTTTCAACAAATGCGGGAGCGATCGCGATCGTTATGAGAAGATTGTCAAAGGTAAGTACGCATAAATGCCATGCGAATTTTGTTGATTGAAGATGACGAAGTTTTGCTTGATGTGCTGTTGCAATCTCTTACCAGTCAGCACTATGTCGTCGATGCAGTTCAAGATGGTCAAAGCGGTTGGGAATATGCCCAAAGTGCAAACTATGACCTAATTCTCACGGATGTGGGACTCCCCATACTCGATGGCATTAAGTTATGCCAACGGTTACGCGCTGAGGGTTCCTCGATTCCGATTTTACTGATCACTGCCAAAGATGCTAGTAGCGATCGCATTCGTGGACTAGATGCAGGTGCAGACGACTATCTAATCAAACCCCTAGATTTGGCAGAGCTTCACGCACGGTTACGAGTATTGCTGCGACGTGGCGAAGTTTCCCCCACAACAGTTTTACAAGTAGGCGATTTGCGTTTAGATCCTCGTAGTTGCGAGGTAAGCTACAAAGAGAAACTTCTGGCATTAACGCCTAAAGAATATACTCTGCTGGAAATATTTCTGCGAAACCCCTCACGGGTATTCAGCCGTGGACAGCTGGTTGAGTATCTGTGGACGTTTGACGATCCACCTTTGGAAGAAAGTGTAAAGGCACACATTAAAGGATTGCGGCAGAAGTTGAAAAAAGCCGGAGCCGTAGATTGGATTGAGAATGTCTACGGTTTGGGGTATCGGCTGAAGGAGGGAGTAGGAGACAAGGAAGACAAGGAGACAAGCGGACAAGGGGACAAGCAGGAAACTACTTCCTTATCCCAATCCCTTAAACAGCAGTTCAACCAAGGAATGAGTAAGCTGTGGCAGCAATATCAAGGGTTGATGATTCAACGTTTAACGGCTCTGCAAACAGCGGCAATGGCGATACAGACCAGAACGCTTACCCCAGAGTTACGCCAAGATGCAACGCAAGCAGCACACAAACTTGCGGGTGTGTTAGGAATGTTTGATCGCGAAGCAGGAACTGTGTTGGCACGAGAAATTGAACAGATTTTGTTGGAAGATGAAAATTTAGGGCACACAGATGAGGGGAAAAAGGAACTGTCTGTGTGCGAACGAAAGCTGGTGTCTCTGGTGTCGGAATTGGCTGATTTGCTGAATTTGGGTGAGCCAGATGCCTCTACCGATGCAGAAACATCTCGACTGTTGTTGATTGATTCTGACCCAAATTTATGTCGAGATTTACAAGAACTAGCGCATTCCCTCGATTTAAGTTGGAAACAAATAGCAAACTTAGAGTTAGCAAAAATTTGGCTTCAGTCTCATTCACCAGATTTAGTAGTGTTAGCGGTGGACGCAGAGGAAAATCAAGAAGATAGTTTGGCGCTGCTCTCGGAATTAGCAGTTCGGACACCATTTATACCAACAATAGTGCTTGCTTCTGCTGATAAGCTTTTAAATCGGGTTACGGTAGCTCGTCTTGGTGGACAGGGATTTTTAGTTAGACCTGTGACCGCTGCTCAAATTTGGGATATGGCAACGCAATTATTACAGCGTACTCAGTCCCAGGCTGTAAATATACTAGCAGTCGATGACGATCCGGTATTTCTGGCAGCACTGCGCCCGATGTTAGAACCTTGGGGTATACGGTTGACAAAATTGGATGACCCCCTACGTTTTTGGGAAGTGCTGCGGTCTACTGTTCCCGACTTGCTGATTTTAGATATAGATATGCCGCAAGTTAGTGGTCTTGAACTGTGTCAAGCAGTTCGCGCTGACCCGCAATGGCAGGGATTGCCGATTTTGTTTGTGACTGCTAAGAGCGATCGCCAAACCATTCAGCAAATATTTACCATTGGGGCAGACGACTACCTCAACAAGCCAGTTGTACCAGCAGAACTATTAACCCGAATCACCAATCGTCTAGAACGTTCTCGCTTGCTGCGAAACCTTTCCACCAAAGACCCTTTAACCGGACTGGCAAATCAAGCTCAATCTAGCCGCGACTTGGAACTTCTCATCAAAAGCATAAACGATGAAAACGCAAGCACTCCTGATTCTTTCTGTTTGGCAATATTCGCTTTGACCGAATTACAAATTATTAATCTCAAGTACGGACATACTACTGGCAATAATGTTCTACAGCGGTGGGGTCGTCTGTTCCAGACTGCTTTTCCGCAAGCAGAAATGTTGGCGTATTGGGGTAACGGCGAGTTTATAGTGGCAATGCCCATTTTCACGAAACAACGAGCAGACATCAACGCAGAACGGCTTGCTGTAAAACATCACCTTTGGGAATTTATGACTACTTTACGACAACAAATCTTCACTGCACCAGATAGCAGCCGTTTTCAAGTTAACTTTGATTTTGGTTTAGCTGAGTATCCTACTGACGGAGTAACTCTACAATCTCTATATCAAGTTGCCAATCAGCTGAAGAAAAATCAGGCGCTCTAATTAACATGAGCATCCAAAATGTACAAAATACCCCACAGGTTAGAAGCGTAGGGCTATAAGTACAAAGCCGACCTCCGTAGAATATGAAGATTTGAGCCTGCCTACCCAGCCTTTGTACGCACAACAACGCCGCACCCTTCTAAGGTGTTAGTCACTCCCGACACATTTAACATTAAATCAAAAAAGCGTATTGAATAAATTTCAACACGCCTCTAATTATTCAGAACCTAGTGAAATACCCCAACCTCGGCGAAGCAGGTTGGGGCTTCCAACATCATTGAATCATTAAACTAGACTTTTGCTAGTTCTGGCGAAGGACGCTTACTGTTACGAATAGCGGTAATAGCCTCAGCATAATCAGGAGCGTTAAACACAGCTGAACCAGCAACGATCGCATTTGCTCCAGCTTCCAAAACCTGCCAAGTGTTATTAGCCTTCAGTCCCCCATCCACTTCAATCCAGGGGTCTAAACCGCGTTCATCGCACATGGAGCGCAGCTTGCGGATTTTCGGTACGACTCCAGGAATAAAGCTTTGACCGCCAAAGCCGGGGTTAACGCTCATAATTAACACTAAATCGCACAGTTCCAAGGAATATTCAATTAGCTCTAGAGGGGTACCAGGGTTGAGTACAACACCAGCTTTCTTTCCAAGCTCTTTGATTTGCCCCAAGGTACGGTGCAGGTGAGGGGAAGCATTGTGTTCTGCATGAACGTAGATGTGATCAGCCCCTGCTTTCGCAAAGTCTTCAACATACTTTTCTGGTTCCACAATCATCAAGTGGACATCCAGAGGCTTTGTCGTCACCGGACGAATCGCCTCCACAACCAGAGGACCTATCGTAATATTAGGTACAAAACGACCGTCCATTACATCAACATGAATCCAATCTGCTCCAGCCGCGTCTACGGCGCGAATTTCGTCTCCAAGACGACTAAAATCGGCTGATAAGATAGATGGGGCAATTACAATCGGCTTTTTAGATAGGTTTTGGGTCATGGGTAGTGGCTTGTTAAGCGTCCTCGTCTGTAAGCATTGTAACAAAATCTTGAGCCAGCGCTCACAGATTTGATCCCGCGCGCGGGAGTGGGGAGTGGGGAAGTGGGGAAGTGGGGAAGTGGGGAAGCAGGGGGAGCGCTTGGGTTGCAGGGGAAGCAGGGGAAAATATTTCTTCTTTCTTACCCTTTACCCCTCCTCAAATTACCCAATTCCCATCAACTAACAACTAACAACTAACAACTAACAACTAAGACTGACAATGGTCAAAAAATTTACCTGGATAATTTGGGGATTGGGTACTTCTTGTCTCGGTGCGCCGGCACTCGCTGCTATAGCTACTTCCATCGGTACTAATGGTATTGATGCTCTTAGATTACAAAAAGCTCCATATAACTTAACTGGTCGCAAGATTGCTATTGGTCAAGTGGAAATTGGGCGTCCGGGAAAGTTCGGCTGGGATAAAGCGGTATCTAAAAATGCATTAGTATCTTTAGCAGGAGTATTTTTACGGAATGGACCTGCGAAATCAAATAGTGGTGTAGACCCGCACGCTTACAATGTGGCTGGTGTGATGGTCAGCCGAGACAAAGGCTTGCCGGGAATAGCTCCAGGAGCGCGGTTGTATTCATCTGCGGTAGGTTCGACAAAAAACATGGGTCAGCCAGAAGAGTGTTTATCCGCGCAGCACATAGCTATGCAAAATGGTGGCGATATCCGCGCCATAAACTTTAGTTTTGGTGAACCTCTCAACCGCGATCCTCGACCGGAAGCGAGTTTAGACGGTAACGCATTACTAACATTATGTATTGACTGGTCTAGTCGGGTTCATGATGTTGTGTATGCGATCGCTGGCAACCAGGGTAAAGGGGGCATTCCTATTCCTACAGACAATTTTAATGCAATGAACGTTGCGTTTTCTTCCCGCAAAGGAAATATTTTTAATAAAGTTGACGTTTCTAATTTGGCTGCTGCTAACGAGGGAGCGGCAGCTCGGCTAGCAGGAAAGGAGTTTAATGTTGATGGGCGTCCTTCTATTAGTTTAGTTGCTCCTGGGAGTAACATTCCTTTGTTCAATCCAGATGGCAAACTCAACAAAGTCACGGGTACGAGTTTTGCCGCGCCTCACCTTACAGCTACTATTGCGTTGTTGCAGGAATTTGGCGACAAACAAATGCGAACAAAACAACCCAACTGGAGCATAGCCTCTCGCCGTCATGAAGTAATGAAAGCCGTATTGCTAAATTCCGCAGACAAGATTCAAGATACTGGTAATGGCTTGCGATTGGGAATGAGCCGGACGCTAATTGATAAACAAAATGGCGACTGGCTGAGATCATTAGCTTATAGCGATCCAAACATTCCCCTTGATCCGCAAATGGGAGCGGGTCATTTAAATGCGTTTCGTGCTTACCAGCAATTTAGCTTTGGTCAATGGAGTCCATCCGCTACCGTGCCTGCAATTGGTTGGGATTATCAGACATTAGATGCTGGGGCATCTGTGGATTATACCTTAGCCAAGCCATTAGTACAAGGAAGTTTTGTTGCTGTCACTCTCGCTTGGGATCGGCTGGTAGAACTAGAGGATAAAAATCAAAACAAGTTATTTGATGTCGGTGAGAGTTTTCGCGATCGCGGTTTGAACAATCTCGACTTATATCTAGTCAAAGCTGATGCAAAAGATTCTAATGCAGGTGCGGTTTGCTCCTCCATCAGCTCTGTTGATAGTGTAGAACACATCTTCTGCCCTGTTCCGGCTACCGGGAATTATAAAATCCGCGTCCAGTTTCGCCAAAAGGTAAACGAAGCTGTTCAGCCTTTTGCTTTAGCTTGGTGGGGTGTATCTACTAAATAAAAGTTGGGCAATGATTAATGGGCATGGGGGAGGCAACGCGTAAGCGTCGGCAGCGCCTTGCGGAGGAACACGACCGTTGTAGCACCTGCTGTGGCAACCCGTCCATCGCACTGGCTCCCCATTTCCTCGACTGCCGCTCATGCTTTCCCAGCAGCGGCGTACCTGCCGTCACGGGGCATGAGAAAGAGATTTAGCTTTATTGCTAATTTTCAATTTCCATTGCTAGCGTGCCCCTATTTGTATCGCAGACATCATTTTCAAATAAAATTCCCGGCACATGAGCAGAAAGCCAAGAATCCATAAGATCATTATCAGATTTATTTATTACCACGATCAAAAATAACTAGTTTGTTTTGTCATTTCGTAGTTTAAAATACAACTTCAAAAAAAGCATAAAATCCGTAAAAATAAAGCTGATTTACCATAGATCTGCATTGTCTACTTAATGAATAATTAATAAGTAGCATAACTTACAAGTTATGTTTAATTCCTATCAATTACTTAGCTGTTACAAAAACTGTAACCGCCCTATATTTTTATTCTTTTTAATGCGATAGTTAACAATTGACACATAATAATGGTCAATCTTGACAGACAGCTTACAAAAAATATTTGGCGAGTGAGGTAGAGGAATGCATCGACAAAAATTTAATACTGCGAAAGAAAATTTCCTACAAAGACGCTATGGTGTGCGCTTGGGTAGACGTTATGTTCTGGCAGCAGCAGGCGTTATGCTTATGGGTGTATTAGGATGCTCTCAGGTCAACGGCAGTACAAGTGCGCTGGCGAAATCTCCCTTACCGACAGAATCACCATTACCAAAAAAAACAGCCACACTTGATACAAAAGTCGTTGCGGCTAATACAAAATTTGGTTTCAAACTATTTTCAGAAATTTTCAAAAAGGATAGCAAAGATAACATTTTTGTTTCCCCATCGAGTGTAGCGATCGCTCTCGCCATGACATACAATGGTGCTAGTGGTTCCACCCAGCAAGGAATGGCGAAAGCATTAGAGTTACAAGGGATGAGTTTAGAAGAAATAAACTCTTCTAACGCCGCTTTAAAAGCACTTTTAGAAAATCCCGACCCAAAAGTGCAGCTAACAATTGCTAACTCGCTTTGGGCAAACAAAAATACTAGTTTTAAATCAGAATTTATCCAGAGAAATAGGGATTTTTACAAAGCTAAAGTCACAAATTTGGACTTTAAAGACTCCCGTTCATCAGGTGTAATCAACACTTGGGTAAATGAGAACACACGCGGCAAAATCAACAAAATAGTAGAAGCAATTGAACCTTCGCAAGTATTATTTCTGATTAACGCCATCTACTTCAAAGGCAACTGGAAGAGCGAATTTGACAAAAACCAAACCGCTGAATATCCCTTTTACATAGCATCTGACAAGCAAAAGCAGCACCCGATGATGTCGCAAACGGGTGACTACAGATACTTGGAAAATGAACAATTTCAAGCAGTAAATTTACCTTACGGCAAAGACGGTAAAATCAGCTTTTATGTCTTCTTGCCGAAACAGAATAACTCAGAAGCCTTTTATCAAAACTTGAATTCTGAAAACTGGGAAAAATGGATGGCTCAGTTTAGCAAACAAGAAGGATTTGTTCGTTTGCCCCGCTTTAAAATGAATTATGACATTACACTCAACGATGCCCTTAGCAGTTTAGGCATGGGAGAAGCTTTCAGCGCGAGAGCGAATTTTTCTGCTATGGGTAAAAATCTCGCCATGAGCCAAGTTAAACATAAAACTTTTATTGAGGTAAATGAAGAAGGTACTGAAGCAACAGCAGCGACTTCTGTGGGGATAGTAGCAACTTCAGCGGTCGAGAAACCAAAGCCATTCCGGATGATTGTTGACCGCCCGTTTTTCTGTGCGGTAAGGGATAATCAAACAGGTAGCGTTTTATTTATGGGTTCAATTGTCGAGCCACAGTAAAACAATTCACCCATTCAGGCATTAAGAAAAGAATTTTGAGTTAGGGTGACTAGCTTAAGGCAATGTGGCTTCAGAAACACTTAGATTTTTTGACTCAGCTTTAGAACTTTCTTCTTGACCAGCAAGTGCATTTACCTCTTCGTTAGAAGCAAGCGCTTCAGTATCGCTACCAACTCCAGGACGCAGAGCGCTTAAAGCCGTCTTAATCACAACCGCACTTGGGACTGCTAAAATTACACCTAGCAACCCACCGACTCTGGCACCTGTCAAAACCGAAACCAGCAGCCAAACTGGATTTAAACCAGTAAAACTCCCTAAAATTCGCGGAGCAATCAAGTTTTCTAGAATTTGTTGTACAATTACCGCTGCAATCAATACCCTCACCCCCATCGAGAAATCTTGTAAAGCTACTAGTAATGTAGTTAAGGCGATACCTACAGAACCGCCATAAGGGATGAGAGCCATAATGCCAATAGTTAAGCCAAACAGCAAACCAAATGGCACTTTCAGCCACAGAAAAGTCGGTATAAGGGCTGAAGCCATACAAGTTGAGATAATCAACTGAGTGATAAAGAAATTTTGAAAGCTAAGGCGAACTGTATTAGAAAAAGGCTCTCGGAATCTAATAGGCAACCAATCTACCAAACTTTGCCAGAGTTCATCGCCATGCTGCAACAGATAGAAAGTCAAAACCATTGTCAAGAGAAAGTCTAGCAGGCTAGTGAGTGTAACTACAGCTAGATTTAGGACTTGTCCGGCGATCGCCTGTAATTGTCCCTTGACGCGATCGTTGATTTGCACTACTAAAGCATCCAGGTTAATTGGTAAACCTAAAGTATCTGCTTTCTCATTCAATAACATTAATTGAGAACGTCCAGAGTCAATTAACTCCGGTAAACGCGCAACGAGTTGTTGAGCTTGCGTGAAAGCTAGTGGAATCAGCGTTACACCCAATGCCAATAAAATTGATAAGGCAACTAAAAACACCAAAATAGCAACTTGCTCACGTCTGGCACCTTGACGCTGCATCCAACTCACAGGATAGTTGAGCAGAAATGCTAGCACTGAGGCTGCGACTAAAATGACTATTAGCGAGTGGAAGTAATCAAATATTGCCGAAATCGCCCAGCCATTAAGAACAAGTAGCGGAGCGAACAGCGCGATCGCACCGATTCGAGCTATTGGTTTTAGTGTTTGCCACCAGTTGAGAAGCTTGCGTGTCTGCATATGACAACCGATTGCGGGATAAAACTAAATTAAATCATTCTTTACAACTTATTATCTATGACTACACGACCGACATACATCTCTCTAGTTTAGGATTGCACTTACCCAAATGAATAATTTTGAACCAATTGACTCATCATCTGCCCTAGAAAGTCATGAAAAATCAGCCTTATATTTCATCCCCAGCGAGGATGCCAACATTTCTCCCTTGCCTTTAATTTTATATTTAGTTCCTGTCATCGGGTTTTTCCCCTCGTTATGGACTCTCTATCGTCGCCAAGGCAGTCGGGAACAACTTAATGTTAGTCGTCTGTCAATTACTCTGGCACTTACCTGGCTTTTGGGGCATCTATTGTTAGAAACCGGAGCAGCAACTGGAGAATTTTTCAGCTTGCGTCTACTGCTGCTCAATAGCTTTCTCACTTCTGGCTACTTTTTAGTTAGTACCTGGTTAATTGTTTGTACAGTTCAAGGCAAATCTAATCGTTTACCAGGGTTTAGTCGTTTTGCCAACCGAGTTACTAATAAATATTTGTCTTAATTTAGTATTCAATCCGCTACCCCGTATTTAAACGTGTATTTTTAAGAACTACACATTTTTTACCAACAAGTCTAGTCAAATCTGGTTTAATGTTGCCATACTTCAAGAAAACGTCTCCGGATTTGCCGAAAAGATGGAGAAATACTGCTATAAGTGTTTTGGTTAACACTAAACCAGAAAAGTTAGCACTGATAATTAAGGGTTAGCTATTATGGGTTTCATAAAAAATAGACAAAAATGGACAGCCTTGTTTTGAAATATTCATGGGGCATCTCTACAAAACGCTTCTCTTCTCAATCGCACAAGACCAAGGCGAACGAGAGGCTTGTCTGCGACAGACTCCGCGAAGCCAACGCGAACACAGACAATCTGTGTAGAAGCGCAAAGTTTGAGCGGAGGAAACCTCCGCTCAAAGCTTTGTAAGAGGGCTGTCCATTTTTGGCGCTTGTTCAGACCAAGGGTTGATTTGTCGGCTTTTAAGTAACAAATTTACCGAGTTTTATCAGTAAGTGTGAGGAAGTCCGTGACCATTCAAAGAACTTCGGCGCAAGAAGACCATACAAACCCCTCGACAAATAACAATAATTCTAAAAATTCCAAATCAGGACGCTGGCTGTGGTTTTGGGTGGGGATGAGCGGTATTGCGATGGTGTCAGCCACCGCAGGGGCGCTATTGGCAGTCTCTTTAACGAGTACGCCATTGATGCAAGCAGAGTTAAGTCCCCAGGAAGCGGCAGTTTTTGATAGCGATCGCATCTCTGGACAAGGGCTACGATTTTCTCAATTAACTCGCCCTGTCAATATATTAGTTATGGGAATGAGCGTACTCCCGCCAGATACTCAAAACGCTCCCGCCGAAACTAAAAATCTCAGGTACTTGCCTCAGGTAAATTCCTTTGATGGTCTTGCGGATGTGATGCTCTTGATCAAATTTGATCCAGAGAAGAAAAAATTAGTTATGCTTTCTGTCCCTAGAGATACCCGTACAGAGATAGAGGGATATGGTATTAAAAAAATTAATTCCGCAAATACTCACGGCGGTCCAGCTTTAACTGCGAAAACCGTTAGTAATCTCTTAGACGGTGTGGGAATTGATCGCTATATGCGAATTAACGTTTTAGGAGTTGGTAAGCTGATCGATGCCTTGGGAGGCGTTACGGTTTACGTTCCCAAAGATATGAAGTACCAAGATGATTCTCAGCATTTGTACATCAACTTGAAAGCCGGTAAGCAGCATTTAAATGGCGATCAAGTTTTGCAAATGTTGCGCTATCGCCATGATGAAAATGGTGATATCGGTCGGATTCAGCGTCAGCAAATAGTGATGCGGGCATTGATGGATCAAAGCCTCAACCCTGCTACACTAGCTCAATTGCCTAAAGTTCTCGACGTAGTTAAAGACCATATTGACACCAACTTAACCGTTGAAGAGTTATTGGCATTAGTAGGTTATGGAGCGCGAACAAATCGCTCGAATATGCAAATGTTGATGGTGCCCGGTCGCTTTAGCGATAAGAATGAATACGAGGCTAGCTATTGGTTGCCAAATCGCGATCGCATCGCTGCTATGATGGCTGAAAACTTTGATGTGGGTGCGCCACATGAGCAACAATCGACTGATCCAGGTTCATTGCGAATAGCAATTCAGGATAGCACAGGTGGCGATCGCTCAAACCTACGACCTTTAATTAGAAGCTTGGAAAAAGCTGGCTATCGCAACGTTTATGTATCTAAGCCTTGGAGTGAACCGCTAGAGGTGACACACATCGTCGCTCAACAAGGAGACGGTAACAGCGCCGAATCGATTCGCAACTCTTTAGGATTTGGGGAAGTACGAGTAGAAAGTACTGGTAATCTCGGTTCTGATGTCACTATACAGCTAGGTAAGGATTGGTTACAACAAACCGCTCCTGTAGAAGTCTATCCTCAACGTTAATTTTTCTTTTTTATTGACTAATTTTAAGTATGCTTATGCCTTTGTGACAATATGCCCGTAAGCATACTTCTTTATATCCAAATATTAACATCTTGTACCAGGCGAAGTTTATTCATTTCGCGTTGCAGCTTGGTGCAAGATGTTAATCCAAATCGGAAATCAAAAATCTCTTGACATTTTCCAAACCCAATCCTGTATAATCGGATTCACTACCTCCGGTGCTTCATCTTGGGGACAATGCCCCACACCTTCTAAAGGTATAAACTTTAGCACTTTTGGGAAATTAGCTAACTCTCTACCTAACTCAAACGGTTCCCAAGGGTCAGATGTTCCCCACAAAATAATTGCCGGACAAGGTAGCACAGGTAAAAGGTCTTCGGCTAGGGGACCTGTAGAATAAGCTGTAAACGCAAGAAATACAGCTACAGCACCCGGATCGCTTACTGGTGCCATTAAGATATCTACTAACTCGTCTGTCACCGCCTCGGAATTGATATAAGCTTTGAGCAGAATCGAACGCACCGTTTTTGGCTTGGCAATTTGATTAAAAAAGAACTTCCCAACAGGTTTGATAGATAGCAGGCGTTGCAGCAAGGGCGTTCCGGCGCTACGATACCAAGGTAGTGTTGCTCGTTTGCGATCGTGTAACAGCCGTAAGGAGCAGTTTAGTAGCGCAACTCCTAATGCAATATCTGGGTTATCCACTGCCGCTTGCATGATTACAATACAGCCTACAGAATTTCCCACAAAAAAAGCCGGTTCTCCAACCACTTCACGGCAAAAATCAGCAATTTGCTGTCCCCAGGTTTCAAATGTGTAGGCAATCTCTTCACCTGGCTTGGGTTTAGCTGAAGCGCCAAAACCTATCAAATCAATAGCATAGACACGGCAATTTTCCGCCAGTACAGGGATATTTTTCCGCCAATGCCACCAAGAGGCTCCAAAGCCATGAACCAAGACCACAGCAGGTCCAGTGGCTCCTTGAGTTTGATAGCAGATGGGAAAACCTTGCCAAGTCCAGGTTTTTGTTGCAGGCAGTCCGGTTGTCGATTTGAGCATAGAAAATTTAAAAGGATAACACATCGACGCAAAACGATAAGCCGCAAGCATCATTGTTTTTTATTTTCTCGAAAAATATAAAGCTTTAAAATAAATAGCTTCAGCATCAATCCCAAGCTAACAGTTTAATTCAGCATAAAATAGCTCTTACTTTTTCATAGCGATAGTGTATTCATAAGTTAGATTATGTCAGTATTAGGAGTCACATCTTATCTAAACTGAGGAAACTTTTTGTCATGTTGGCACAAACTTCTACTTCTGTAATGCCATTTCTAGGCAGTGATGTCGCTGCTAAGTATGATACATCAAAAGTGGTGATATTGCCCATTGCATACGAGGCAACAACCACCTATCGCCGGGGCTGTGAAAATGGTCCAGATTCAATACTGGAGGCTTCGCATCAGGTGGAATATTACGACGAGGAACTGGATAGAGAAACAGGACTTGAAGTAGGAATTTACACCCATGAAACAATCGCGGACACCCGCTCCTCTAGTGTCACTGCCGAGGAAATGCTGAAAGTCACTGAAGAAACGGTTCATAAGTTGATTGATGATGGTAAATTTGTCATTGCTTTAGGTGGCGAACACAGTATTACTGCTGCAATTGTGGAAGCATATCGTAAAGTTTATACAGAACCCTTTACGGTAGTGCAAATTGATGCCCACGGTGATTTACGCCACAGTTATGAAGGCTCAATTCACAATCATGCTTGTGTAATGCGGCGAATTGTCGATATGGATTTACCGACCGTCCAAATTGGCATTCGGGCGATTTGTAAAGAAGAAGCCGACTTAATCAAAGAAAAACAGCTAACTGTATTTCGAGCACGGGAAATTGCTAACGAACCCAATTGGATGGAACGAGCAATTTCTGCGATTCAGACAGATAAAGTTTTTCTCACCATCGATTTAGATGGCATCGATCCTACCTTAATTCCTGCCGTTGGTACTCCAGAACCGGGTGGTTTAAATTGGTATGCCTTGATGACTTTCTTGCAGCGCGTCTGTGAAAAACATAATGTCATCGGCTGTGATGTGATGGAATTAGCACCTCTTGTAGATTCAGTAGTTTCACAATTTACGGCAGCCAAATTGGTCTATAAAATTATTGGATATCAAGCATCAGCTAAGGGTTGGTTTGAAGCTGGAGCATGACGCAGAATATGACACGCCCTAGATTTTTTGTTTTTAGTTCCTTGGTGCTAAAAGAAGATGAATATACTAGAAACAATTGATACTCCTGTAGGAAGCTACGCACCAGATTTTGAACTGCCAGGAATTGACAAACAAGTACACCATCTTCGGCGTTATCTTGAAAAGTTTCGTGCTATCGGCGTCATTTCCATGTGCAACCAATGTCCTTATGTCAGGTTGTATATAGATAGGCTAAAAGAAATTCAAGCGGAATTTCGTCAACAAGGTTTTTCGCTAATTGGCATGAATGGCAGTGATGCCAATGAAAACCCGACGGAAAGCTTTGACAATATGCAAGCTTTTGCCCTCATCCATGAGTTGAACTTTCCCTATCTGTGGGACTCAACCCAAGATACAAGCCGCAGCTTTGGGGCACTGGTTACACCAATGGCTTTTTTAATAGATAAAGATGGTGTAGTCCGCTACAAAGGGCAAATTGATGATAACCCGGAAGATTCACGGTCTGTGAAAGACGAATATCTGAAAAAGGCGATCGCCTGTTTATTTGAAGGTAAAGAAATACACATTCCCCAGACTAAGGCTGTTGGTACTTCATTAATAGTCGCGTAACTAGTAATTTGGGCAATGGGCATGGGGCATTGGGCATTGGGCATTGGGCATTGGGCATTGGGCATTGGGCATTGGGCATGGGTAATAATTCTTTTTCCAGCCCCCAGTCCCGATTACCTATGCCCTTTCTTCATAACTTTACCTGACTAATAGAGACAGAAAGTCACGCCCACTGCTATCTTAAATTGGAGGCAATTGCAACTTTTTGATAAAGCGTAACTTCATGGGAACGAATTACCGACGGGTTTTACTTAAACTGAGCGGTGAAGCCTTGATGGGCAACATGGGCTATGGAATTGATCCAGAAGTGGTGAAAGGAATAGCACAAGAGGTAGCAGAGGTGATAGCCACAGGTGTTCAGATCGCCATCGTTGTGGGCGGCGGTAATATTTTTCGTGGCGTCAAAGCGTCGTCGGCGGGTATGGACAGGGCAACCGCTGACTACATCGGGATGATTGCCACGGTAATGAATGCCATGACGCTGCAAGACTCGCTGGAACGAATAGGGGTAGAAACGCGGGTACAAACGGCGATCGCTATGCAAGAAATAGCCGAACCGTATATTCGTCGTCGTGCCATCCGTCATCTAGAAAAAGGACGGGTGGTAATTTTTGGTGCTGGTTCTGGAAATCCTTTCTTTACCACCGATACGACTGCCGCATTAAGAGCCGCAGAAATTGATGCTGAAGTGATTTTTAAAGCGACCAAGGTAGACGGAGTGTATGATGCTGACCCCCATATTTATCCTGATGCCAAACGTTATCAAAGCCTAACCTACGCCCACGTTTTGGCTAAAGATTTGCGGGTAATGGATAGTACCGCGATTGCTATGTGTAAAGAAAACAACATTCCCATACTTGTATTTGATTTATCGGTACGAGGTAACATTCAACGAGCAATTATGGGAGAATCTATCGGCACCCTTGTGGGAGGTTCTTGTGAAATTAGATGAAGCTGAGAGTACGATGCAAAAGACCGTTGAATCAACTCAACGAGCTTTTAACACGATTCGCACTGGTCGCGCCAATGCGAGTCTACTAGATAAGGTGATGGTGGAATACTACGGTACCCCCACATCGATGAAGTCACTGGCAAACATTAGCACGCCGGATTCGACAACAATTACAATTCAGCCTTACGATCGCGGCACCTTAAACTTGATCGAAAAGGCAATTTCTATGTCGGATGTCGGTTTAACCCCCAACAACGACGGTTCTGTGATTCGGTTGAATATTCCGCCTTTGACAAGCGATCGGCGTAAAGAATTTGTCAAACTCGCCGCCAAATATGCTGAGGAAGGGCGCGTTGCCATTCGCAACATCCGCCGCGATGCCCTTGACTCAATTCGCAAACAGGAGAAAGCCTCGGAAATCTCTGAGGATGAAGCCAAAGACCAGCAAGACAAGTTGCAAAAACTAACCGACAAGTACAGCGCCAAAATCGGTGAATTGTTGGCAGAAAAAGAAAAAGACATCACCACTGTCTAAAGTGTGAAGTATAAAGTATGAAGGCTGAAGGATAATCGATGAATTTTTCAACCTTCATACTTCCTCAGATGTTTATTAAAACTTTATAAAGTATCGTAGAGCCTCAGCTAAAAATTTGTAATCAGTGGAAGTAATGAATTGTAACTTAGTAGCGGTTACAGTAATTAGATAATTTAGATGAAAAAAAAGCACATTTAAATTGTTTAAAATTCTCAGCCGAATTATCAGAGTAAAGTATGGTAATGCATTCACAAACAACCTGAATTAATCAAGATAGAAGATTTATATCCAAATATTTACGCTTGAGCATGGTAGCTCTAGAAGAAAGATTTAGATCGGTTACACTGAAGCCTGTGAAAAATTTAGCGGCTAATCTGAAAATCAGTTAAAGTCTGGTCATATCTACGTGTAAATTACAAATAAAAACGCAAAAATCAACGTTCTTCAGGAGCAAAAATTCAGCCATATGTATGATTGCATCATCGTCGGCGCGGGACCTGCTGGTGGAACAGCCGCTTACCATTTAGCCAAGCAGGGACGTTCGGTATTAGTTTTAGAAAAAGAATCTTTGCCAAGATATAAACCCTGTGGCGGAGGGGTATCGCCTGCGATCGCCCAATGGTTTGACTTTGATTTTAGTCCCGCAATTTCTCTGAAAGTGGACGAGCTCCGCTTTACCTGGAAACTAGGCGACCCTGTAGAAAGCAAAATAGAGACTATCGAGCCAGTCTGGATGGTGCGACGAGATGTTTTTGACCATTTCTTAATTCAGCAAGCGCAAAAGCAAGGTGCTGAATTAAAAGATTCTACAGAAGTAACTGGAATTGAATTTAAGAGCGATCATTGGCAAGTTAATACAGCTAACGGTCCAATTACAGGTCGTTATTTAATCGCTGCTGACGGTGCCAAGGGACCGATGGCAAAATGGCTGGGTTTCAAAGAACGCAAACGCCGTTTAGCAGGGGCTTTAGAGGCAGAAGTTCCGGCAGTTGTGGAGAACAAATCCACAATTCACTTTGAGTTTGGTATGGTTAAAAACGGCTATATCTGGAACTTTCCCAAAGCTGATGGTTATTCGATTGGTGTCGGTACTTTCATCGGTGGAGAACGTCAAGACTTTAAGAAAATTTTGGATGAGTACGGAAAAAGTTTTGGTCTAGATGTTAAAGCTAGCAAGCAGTACGGTCATCCTATTAGTTTATGGGATGGCAATCAAAAGCTGCATACTCAAAATGCGGTTTTGGCAGGGGAAGCAGCTTGTGTGGTTGATCCGATGACAGCAGAAGGTATTCGTCCCTCTATTTTTAGCGGTTTGTTGGCAGCTGGAGCGATTCATCAGGCGCTTTCGGGTGATGCGATCGCTTTAGAAAGCTACTCCGACGCGATTAGCGAACAATGGGGTGCTGATATGGCTTGGGCGCAAAAGTTAGCTGGAGCATTTTATCGCTTTCCTGGCGTTGGTTACAAGGTAGGTGTCAAGCGTCCTTCTGGTAGCCAAATTATGGGTAGAATCCTCTGTGGTGAATTGCGTTATGGCGATGTTGTCAATCGTGCGCTGAAGCGTTTGGTTCCCATTCCTGGTTTTGGTGGGTAATTAAGAGTTAGGAGTTAGTTACTTTTAAGTCCTAATACTAAGTTGGAGATCATAACCTCACCCAGACAAAGCTGTGCTTTATCTCCCCTCTCCTTATTAAGGCTACCGTGTACATACAAGTCGGAAAAACCTCACCCTTGCTTTTAGCGTAGCTAAAATCTTTCCCTCTCCGCTATGCATTAGTCACATCTTTCTTATCATTTGTGTAAACGTGCCAGGGAAAGGATCGTACAAAAATGCAATATATGGATAATTGACATTCACCAGAGAACGTGTATCGGTCGAGATTTTTTAGGCGATCGCTAACTACATATTTGACGATTGTTTAAGAGTAGTTTCCAGGTTGCGGCGATATCATGTAATCGTCGCAAACCTAGCCAAATAGTGGCAAAATTGGGATGGTCTGTTTTCATGTCTCGTTCTCCCCGGAATTTACAACCTGGATTCTGCTATCACATCACCCGGTGCAATAACCGCGAATTTAGGCTCACCAGCTTAGAATGTCGGGAAGTGTTTTTATACGCTATCAAAAAAGCACAGCAGAAGTATGGGTTTAAACTCTATGCTCTTTGTATCATGAGCAATCATGTACACTACCTGCACCGAACCGGCACAAGCAGAAGATTTGCCCAAAATCATGCACTGGCTTAATTGGTATACTGCCATGTGCTTTAACAGGATGCTTAACCGTACAGGACATTTTTGGGAAAAGCGTTATCACAGCAGTGGTTTTGCCAACACCGACACCAAAAGGGCATTAAATACCCTACGTTACATCCACGCTAACCCGAAAGCCGCAGGAATACAGCAGGGATTTTTCTATGATTTCAGCAATTATGGCGTTCACGACAGGTTAGGCAATGAGGGTATCACTCAATGGCATCTGGCTTTTTTGCAACTGGGTAAAACTCTGGATGAATGTGCTGCTAGATACCGAGGCTTTTGTAAAAAATATCGCCCCAAACCGAAACCAGAGAAAAAGAACCACTGGGGTAGTCGCTTGCTAGGAGGGATGAAGATAAAAGGTAAACCCAAAAAATCTTCCCCTGGACAGATGACGTTACCTTGGGATAAGCAAAAAGTGACAGACAGCACGGAAGTAGAGGAAGTAGCAAGGATATTTATTGAAGCGAACTGCTATAACCGAACAGTGCCAGGTATCGGATTTCTACAATTTTGATTACTACGTGGGAATGGCTTGTGTAATAAATCTTAAAAAACTTCTCAAAGGCTTATATGTTACACTTTACAAGTCCCGACGCGAGAGAAGAGCAAACCGCGCCTTGCGCCACTATACACCTTCCTCCCGATCCCAATACCGACATAAAGAAATTGCAACGAATTTCCCCCCCAATAACTACCACCTAACGGGAGATGCCCGTGGGGGGCATTCAGGGAGAAGGTGAGTTCATTGTAGGTGAGCCATTCTTTGTTTTTTTCCATTCCCTTTCGCCAACCGACGCGATCGCCAAACTTATCGTAGTCTTTTCCGACGCTTTGGTAAATGCGCTTTTGCACACTGAAGCCAAAAAGCCCTTTGCTATATTGTATCCAAAGTTGGTCAATGGTGCGTAAGTCTGTGCAAGGAAAGTAATGGATGACATGGTAATTTAAATAGTCTTCTTCTGTGCCAGCGGCTTTCAGCATCACAGCTAGAGTTTCCTGATCTGCGTCTTTCCACTTACCTGCTGCTAGCAAGTCGCGCAGTTTGATGTAGTCTACTCCCTTTTCAGAGGGCAGGTCATCAGTTTGCTGTTTTTGTCGTTGCAGTCTCTGGGCTTCTTGTTGTTTTTGTTGTCGTTGCAGTCTCTGGGCTTCTTGTTGTTTCCGTTGTCGTTGTAGTCTCTGAGCTTCTACTTGTTCCTGTCGTCGCTTCTCGGCTTCTTGTTGTTGCCAGAGTTTTTCTTGGTATTCTACTTCTTTGTTGTCCAGAATTGCTTTTTCAATCTGTGCTACATCTTCATCCCTGAGTCCTAAAGACTGCTGGAACTTTTTAAGTCTATTGCGGACAAATTCATCCAGTGGGTATTGAGCTTGAACTGCTTTTAATAATTCCTGTTCATAACGTCGCAGGTTATTTTCATGTTTTTGTCGTTTTTGTTCGGCTTTTTGTTGTTCCCGTTGTCGTTGAAGCTTCTGAACTTCTTCTTGTTGTCGGAGTTTTTCGGCTTCTTGTTGTTGTCGTAGTTTTTCTTGGTATTCTACTTCTTTGTTGTCCAGAATTGGTTTTTCAATCTGTGCTACATCTTCATCCCTGAGTCCTAAATACTGCTGGAACTTTTTAAGTTCATTGCGGACGAATTCATCCAGTGGGTATTGAGCTTTAACTACTTTTAATAATTCCTCTTCATAACGTCGCAGGTTATTTTCTATTTGTCTAATTAGCGATTCCGGAATTGATAAGTTGAGTCCCGAAACTTCTAGCTTGTCTCCCGCTTTTGCAAGTTGACTTAACTCAGTTACCGCTTTTGTCGTGTTGCCACGAGCCAAACTAGCCATGCCACGAGTATAAGTCATCAATGGTGCAAATCCGGCTAACGGTTCTGCAAAGGTTTCCACTATAGATGCCATGCGAACCCACTCTGCTTTTTCCTCCAGTTTCAAACCTGCAAGCGCAAATGCAATTTCCCGTGCGGCTTCACCAGGTTTTGTATAAGCTAAAGCCGTCCACCTCTGAACCTGAGCAAAATCACGCATATCCGGATCGTGACTCTCAAGCTGTTGTTTTACATAGACAAGCAAAAAATCAGACAATTCATGAATTCGCTTTTCGCCAAAGCCAGGATTTGCTTTCAATTGCCTCAGCAGTGCATTTCGCACCTCTGTTTCCATCTCATAAAGTTCATATCCCACCTCATCACAAAGGCTGGAAAGCAACAAATCTGCCACAGCCAGCCAGGGAATTTTCAGTGCTTCACCGTTGCGATCGCGTTGAAAATTCGCCCACAAGCGGTAGAGTAAATCAGGTGTAAGCGCTAAGGGAAAAGCAGCATGATAAGCAAAATAGAGATGCGCTTCACCAAAGCGTTGGTGAAAAGCTTCTATTCTACGAGTGACGACTTCTGGCTTCATCTGCTTTTCTAAACTAAAGTTTTCGACAAAGAACCCTCAAAAGGTTGCAATAAAATTCCTAGAATCTTATCGACTGCATTAATGTAATATTCGATCGCGTCGATGCACAATATATTTTGTTCTAAAGTCAAAAACTTCCAGCTAGTTCCAGTTGTAACTGCTCCATAGATGACTTTAATATCACTTCCTACTTTTTGATTAAATATTTGAGCAGCAACCATTGTGGCAGCGCATTGCCCCAGCCCTGCAATTATATTTTCGTTTTTCGCCTCAATCACTGTAAGCACTGGAGCGCTGATAAAATATTGCTCACTAGATGCGCTGAGGATAAAGTCACAAAAACCTGATAGTGCTTGAGCGGGATCAACATTAAATTCTGTCCCAGAAAATAAGCCGATTCGATAATCCAACTGTCGCCTGACCTCAGATAGAATCGGAGCAATGAGAAACTCAGAACGGGCTTTTTCGCTGTTAATGGCAGTCGCCAAGGTTAGATTTTCAGCCAGCACCCGTTGTAGTAAATCAGATGGTTTCACCCCCACTACATCCCGAAACAAATTTCGAGTCTCGTCCAGAGTCAAGCCAAATGCATTTCTTGCTTTAACGAGAGTAAAATCACTGTATGCCATAAATTCGCGATCGCCTTCTATTTTAATTGTGTAGCATTACTTGCCGTCCTCGTAAAACATCGATCGCACTATCCAACCCCTGACGACTCAATTCAAACATCGGCACTAAACGCGCAATTTCACCCGCAGTCGTCCCAAACCAGCGCTCTGTCGCCATCGGATTGACCCATGCTATATAACGAACTCGTTGTTTTAGTTGGTATAAAAATTTTTCTGTCAATTCTAGCCTTTCTAAACTATAGCCACCCCGCGCTGCCCCCGCATCACTAAAAATCAACACAGCAGAACACTCTGGACGCAGTTGAGCCAGAAAATCTGATACAGCTTCAGCTTTCTGGCGAACCGTATCTCTGTAAATATACTTTGTTGGGCAGTTATGGAAGTAATAAATACCAGTTTTTCCCAAGCGTCCTCCGCGCAAGGCTGTATCTGCCAATCGCTGAGAAAGCGCGTGAAATGGCACCATTGAGCCTTTTTGGTCAATCAATAACTGTAATTCTGTGCGATTTACTCGACTGGGAACCATTACAGGCTCTAGCAACATTCCCTGTTGTCCAATCCGCTCAATTGTTGCTTCTACATCAAATTCTGTGGGCAAACCTTGCCGCACGAAACGCCGCAAATGTCGCCAGCTTTGCTTCATTTGCCGTCGCGTTACCGGAAAATACTCATCGGTTTCGGTGAAGCGATTTTCTGCAATTTCATCAAAGCTGTTAGTAGTAAATTGTACTGCTTCAGCTACTTGCATTTCATCTTCTACTTCTATCAATTCTGATGAAACGGGTACGGAAGCTGGTGTATTTTCGACTTGTTCGGGTTCGGGTTGAGAAGTGGGCTTAGTAGTTTTTGTGTCTGAACTATCCAGTTTTTCAGGTGAGGTGGAAGTAAAAGCGCTGTTGGTGGATGAAGCGCTCATTACTTGTTGAAAGTGATAGTTAAATAGGTGTTCCTCGTCCTTCGATTTCACCCACAAAGTACGGCAGAGTTCCGCCAATGCCTCTTGGTTAGTTGTGCCAAAGCCCTTCTGTAAAGCTTCTAGAATCAGGCGATACTCATCAATGCCCAGTGGTAAGCCTGCCTCTCGCAGCCGCGTAAAGAGGTCAAGTAACGGTAATTCTTCTTTGTTAGTGGTAGCTAATTGTACTTCGGCGGCTTCCATAGAATGCTTGGAGATGTTCCTAATCGCGGCTATACAAATAAGTTTGCCTGTTTTCTCGTTTTTCTCGTTCCCATACTCCGGGTGGGAACCTATTCAGGAGGCTCTGCCTCCAGTAATATAGCAGAGGCAGAGCCTCTGGGAATGTGTTCCTAGGCTGGAGCCTGGGAACGAGAAATAATTCTTCTTGGGTAGTGGTAGCGAATTGTAGCTGTGTAGTTTTCATAAGATAAAAGAACCTGGCGATTATAAATCGCGGCTACACAAACAAAGTCCGCCTACGCGGACTCCATGAAGCCTGCGGAGGCACGCTTTGTTTGTATAGCCCCAGGCTTCCAGCCTGAGGACAGGGCACGCGCATTGGTCTAATATTCATTGCGATCGCCCTTCAGCATAACGTCGATAATCATCCCAACTTTTCAGCAATACTCCAGGATACAAAAGTTCTGTTTTCAACTTGTTGAGAATTTCGCCGTCGGAATTGTGCTTAAGCAGCATGTCGATCCAATCCATCAACTCGCTGGTACTCACCTTTTTGCCTGCGTCTCCTTTGTCTTGTTGCATCTTGTCTCGAAGATCAATAAAGCGATCAATAATTGCATCGAGTAACGCTAAACGCAAATCGGGGAAAGGAAAGCGAGCTTTAATTATCTCAATCAAATCCTCTCGCTGCGGAAATTTGACGTAGTGAAACAAACAGCGACGCAAAAAAGCATCGGGTAAATCTTTTTCGTCGTTACTAGTAATAAAAACTATCGGTGTCACTTTCGCTTGAATTTTCTTGATGGGGCTGGTCTGTTTAACCTCTATTACCTCAAACCTTTTCTCATCAAGCTCTAACAGCAAATCATTGGGAAAGTCGATATCAGCTTTATCAATTTCATCAATCAGTACAACTGTGCGGCGTTCGTTACGAAAAGCACGCCCTAGCGGTCCCCATTCGACGTAAGCATCAGCATTTTTTGCTTGTTCTGCGGCATCTTTATCTATCCCAGAAGCAGCAAGTTGTGCATCTCGCAACCTGCCAACTGCATCGTAAGTATACAGCCCATCCCGCGCTCGACTGGTAGATTTAACGTACCAAGCTTCAAAAGGTAAATTTAGCTCGTAAGCTACAGCATGAGCTAATTTTGTTTTGCCACAACCAGGCTCACCCTTCAATAATAAAGGACGTTCCAGAGCGATCGCTAAATTCACCGCTTCTACCAATTTCTCACCGGGCAAATATGGATACAAAAATTGCCCAGTTAGCTTGTCTTGCTCTTTTGGTTTCGGCTGTTTCTCCTTGTCACCAGTGTATTTCAGGCGTTCATCTACAGCTTTAACCACCTATCCTCTCCTTGCTCCCAACTATAACCACACAAACCAAAAATTTGAGCAAACACCCGTTCCGGAACGCCTTCACTCTTCTGTAAAATTACCTCAACTGTGTAGTCAATTTTTTTAGTAACTTTTGTAGGTAGTGCATCAATTGCATTTTCCATCCAGTTAACTAACACTTGGTCACATAGACGGTCAATAATCGGCAGTCTTATAGGAGTACAAGGTTCCCACATAATTTCAAATTCATCTGCAAACGCGATATTCCAGGTGTTAACACAACCATCTTGGTCAACTAAAAACATCAATAAAAAAAACTCGGTGCTTGAATAAATCGTCTGTTGAGTTGAGTTTACCAGGGGAAGCCAAAATTCGCGGATCAATTCCTGCAAATAGTCTTCATCAATGCAATCCATATCGTGAAAAACCAAAATGACGTGCTGATTTTTCAACTGAGACATCACATTTCTGGCAATTTCCGGCAATGAAAAGTCTTGTACTCCTATCTGACGCCCTAATTCACGCCATAATGCTTTGATGTCAGTTCTAAATGCTCTGCGGGAGAGGGAAAATTGAATTGGTGGAGTTACGGAACCATCTGGTATTGCGTTTAACAAGCGTTTCAAAAGAAATATTTGCCCGTGTTCTGGTGAACCATGAACTAAAAAAGCTCCGATACGTTTTTGTTCGATAAATTCTCGAAATAAGCGTACCTGCTTGATATAATTCAAGCGAAACAGTTCAATGTGTATTCGCTCACTTTCTAGATTATTAATTTGGTTGGCGAGGCGATCGCGTTCTGCTTCAAAACGCTCAATCTCCTTATTTAGCTGAAAAGCTACTAAAGTACCTGCCTCAATTGCCGAATCACTCCGCAAGCGTTTTATCTTCTCGCTAAGTAGATCGTACTGTTGTTGAAGTTCTTCGCGTTTGTGCTGTAAGTGTTGAACTGAGGACATCTCTAAGCTTCTTTTTCCGAACTATTCTACTGTTGCTACTTTCGGTTCAAAAATTGCCATTTTTATTGAAGGCTATTTTCTAGCTTTTCAATTTGTTGAGCAAGTTGCTCTCTTTCAGCTTCAAATTGTCCAATCTGCTTTTCCAACTGAAACGCTACAGTAGTACCAGCTTCTATTGCCAAGTTCTGTCGCAAACGCTTTATCTTCTCACTAAGCAACTCGTATGGTTGCTGGAGACTATCGATTTGTTCTGAAATTCGCCGTCGCTGCCCCGATGTTAAGTTGGCAGGGGGTGGACTTGGGCGATGATTTGCTGTATCTGCTTCATTTGGCTCTATAAGGAGCACATCTTGGACAAAACCACTTTTATTGTAAATAACTGGTTTGAGATGCTCTGCAATACCTTGGAGTTGAATCTCTACACAACCAAATTTATAAGCTTTTTCAATAGTATTACCTGCTGCCAAGGCTTTGTAAAATCCAACTGCAAAAGCGATCGCTGCTTTATCTCCAATTGCTTGATTCATTCCAATTACAAATGGAATATGTTCGGCAATAATTTTTGCTTGGGTTTCTGAATAACAAGCATTTAATACGACACAATTGATTTTCTCAGCTACCAATTCAAATAGATTCCCCAAAGCATCAGCTTGTACGGGCTGGGCTTTTCCTAGTAAATCTTCAAAGTAAAGCTCACCTGCGCTTGTTCCATGCCCAGAGAAATGCACTATCTGGGGATCAAAATCAAATAATGCCTGTGTGATATCCCCGACACGAACCGATTCACGGGATTCTAGTAAAAATCTATCTCGCTCGTTGGCTAGTCGTAGCTTTTCTTTGATATCGCGCAACTCTTGCAATAAACGTAGCCGAGATTCATTACTCGGATCGGCTGCGAGAAATAGAATTTTGATTTGGCTCATTGAGGCTATTTACTCAGCTTTAATGTATTATCTGTAGAACTTTACATTTTTACTTAAGTAGTCTAACAATAGCGTGCCTGCACATTATTGTTAGACTGCTTGCAAAAATACTTCACCAGAACACAAGCCAATTTCGGACGAATTTTAGCTAAAATCTGCCCAAATCCGAATTTTGGATAACCTGTTTGAGCCTTGATGCGAATTTATTAAATATAGGCAGAGAAAAAGTAGAGAATTAACCCTGTTAGTAATAAACAAACAATTCCCGCAGCACCAGCTAGGGGTTTTTTGTTTTTACCAGTCAACCACTCAGGGACTTTACCAGTGTAAGTAATTAACTCTGCTGTATCTAAGGAAGCGATCGCCCATACCCATCCAGCGTGCAGTCCCCAAGCTAAACCTAAATTACCGCGATCAACAAATCGTGCTAATACTAGCACCATTCCCATTAACCACAGTCCGGGTAATTGAGGTGTAGTTTCGCGTCGTTCCCAAACTAAATGTAGTAAAGCAAAAATCAAGCTAGAAATGACTGCTGCAACCCAAACTGGGTAATCCTGAGCTAGTTGAGTGAACAAAAAACCCCGAAAAACCAATTCTTCTATACCACCGACAAACAAAGCTACCAAAAAAATAGGTAGCAAAATAGATTGCAATTCCTTTGTCTGAGACTCTTGCCAGCTGCACCACGAAAGCCAAAATTGCCCGCCAAATACAACAGCTAAACTCAAGACTCCCAAGACAAAACCCAGTACCAAAGAACCAAGAAGGGAAATATTGACTCTTAAGCCATAATCTGAAAAAGATGTATTAGTGAGCCAATTAACGGCACAGAGAATCAGCGGTGCTAATAAATAAAGCGATACTAATAAAGGTAATTTTTGTTCTGGCTGCAAAGGTTTGCCGAGTTGCAAATTCAGTGCTAATGCCGATACTATTGCCACTGGTAACCAGCATCCTATCCAGCCAATAAAAAAAGCCATCACTACCACTACCATTGGTGCATTTTGTAAAAATGACCCTAAGGTGTTGATTGATGGCTCAAATGATGTTATTGAAACAGACAAAAACAAATACGACACACTTCTTGCAAACATAGATTTCTTGTTTTTTAATCAAGCTTCTACCAAAATTGGCGATCTCTACAAGATGTCTAATCGTATTTTTTTGACTTGACACACTTTTTAAACAGAAGGTGTTAATTTTTCTTACACAGAGAAGAAGTTATCAAGCATTTAGCTTGAACTCATCCCTAAATAAGAAAAACTTACTCCTCGTCTTCCTCTTCTTCGTCTTCGTCTAATTCTAAGTCTTCATCTACCTCGGTCAATTTTTTATCACCTTCACCAACTTGAATCAGGTGAATATGCTTATATCCAAGCTTGATTTCAAACTCATCACCTGACTTTAAGCCCATTGCTTTGGTGTAGGTGGCTCCAATCACAATCTGACCATTTTGATGTACGCTAACACGATAGGTCGGTTCACGCCCACGTCCATCTTTTGGTGCTTCTGGACTGAGAGGAATTCCCCTAGCTGATAGCAAAGCATCGTAAAAATCGGTCAGGTTTACTCGTACCTGACCACCTTTAGTAGTTGTGTAATACCCACATTGCTTGGCTCTTTCTCGTCGTGGTAAAGTAGAAAGTTCTTTTACCTTAGCAAGCAGTGCTTTTCCAGTTAATGGCGCGGTTGCAGTTTCAGTCATTACGCTCAAATTATCCTTAGTCTCTCCAAACTGATAAACGATATTGTCTCATGCCAGTATTTGGCTTTTTGACACCTGTACAAAGCTACTCAAAACCCTAGGATAAGAGGTGAATTCCTGCTTATAAGAACCATAAGATCCAAGGGAAAAAGTAGTGTAGATTATCCAAAGAGTTTGCCGTGTAGATGTTCTTCACTCTCAACTCTTGTTTCCAGCATCTAACTTCCGAACAGCTTGCATCTGCCGCTCAGAGTTATTTGTTTATTGCCGTTCTATTATGAAGGCACACAAGAGATTAGAGGTTATGGTTGTCACAGGCATTAATTTCGGTAAGTGTACGGCATTGTTAAGCATTATTTGCCATCGTCTAGTGAAATAATTTTCTCTTTTGGCGCTAATACCGCGGTCTAATCTTAAGCCACCTTTACAAATTGTGTGGGTTCTACTACTAGAAATAAGTCGTAGACCAATCTAAAATGCAGGCTTTTCAGTTTTAGCGTTAGCCTTTGTTGCTCATGAGTAGTAAGGTTTTCCTCTTCCTCGTCTGAGCGTTTTTTAGAACAGCATAGTATTTACATACCGTTCTATAGACGTACACCCTTTTATCCTGCCAGTAGAGATGATAAATTTCACCTCTCTACATTACAAAGAAACAAAACTATAATAACAGCCGCAAATTGGACGGCTATTTCTAGTGGTTTTGTTACCTCGTAATTTTATATTAAATACTAGCATGGACTAATAATAGCAAAATTGTTGTTTATTTTTGAATTAAAGTTGCCAAATTACTTTTATCTAAATCCCTCCCCTAGGGAAACAAAAAGCGGTGACTATTTTCAGGAGCGCTTTATTGCCGTTGGGTAAAAATGGTACGATTTTGAGGAAGTTTGCAGCGGAGATTTTCTGAACGCAAAACTGCGGTCTTCCAGCTTGATTACCAATCATTCGTTATTAGCCGAGAGCTTTTATAAAAATTCATCTAATTTACAGACGGAGTTTTGACAAGTGACGTAGCTCGAAACTTTTCTTAATTTCCCAAAGGCAACACCGTAGTTGTCCTTCTTGTGGACCGCAGTCCTGGAAAAAAATTATCGCCAAATGGAGATATTTATTACAAGCTTTAACAATTCTATATAACTAAAAAAATATCGTTTAGCCATCTTTAGAGGGATTTTTGTATCTATGGATTGTCTTTGGTGGAGATTAACATATAGTTAGATCTCGATTTTCCAAGTAAGGACAGAGGTTGAGGCGATCGCGCGAGTTCCAATCGGCATTTAAAGAACTAAGATTTTTATAGTTATCCTTGAAGTATAATCAGTAGCTCTTTTATCATCAGTCAATTAACACCTGGCTTTGAATTAAGGGCAATATGAGTATGGGTCAATGAGTGCAAGGAATATGCATGTACTCATGATTTACTAGTCAGGCGAGATAATTTTAAGACTTTGGTTGGTGGAAATGGAAGTTCTTTTTAAGGTCATTCGGCAGACAGAAAATTCATCCCCAGTTGTACAAATTTACCGCTTAGAGGCAGAACCGAGCAATACAATCCTGGATTGTCTCAATCAGATTAAGTGGGAGCAAGATGGGACTTTAGCGTATCGCAAAAATTGTCGCAATACTATTTGTGGTAGCTGCGCCATACGAATCAATGGGCGTTCGGCTTTAGCGTGTAAGGAAAATCTCAAGAGCGAAATTGCCAAATTACAAAATATCTCAACGCCAGGAAGTAACGCAAATGCTATTCCCGAAATCATGATCGCCCCGTTGGGTAATATGCCCGTGATTAAAGATTTAGTTGTGGATATGAGCAGTTTTTGGGATAACTTAGAGGCGGTTGCTCCTTATGTCAGTGCAGCAGCACGACAAGTTCCAGAAAGAGAATTTTTGCAAACACCACAAGAGCGATCGCTTCTCGATCAAACTGGCAATTGTATTATGTGTGGAGCTTGCTACTCTGAATGCAATGCCCGTGAAGTCAACTCAGACTTTGTTGGACCTCATGCTCTTGCCAAAGCTTACCGCATGGTCGCAGACTTGCGCGATGGCGAAACTGAAACTCGATTAGAAAATTACAACGAAGGTACTAAAGGCGTTTGGGGCTGTACTCGTTGTCTTTATTGCGATTCAGTTTGTCCGATGGATGTAGCACCACTCGAACAAATCACTAAAATTAAACAGGAAATTCTGGAACACAAACAAGTAGCCGACAGCCGTTCAATTCGCCACCGTAAAGTATTAGTCGATTTGGTGAAAGAAGGTGGCTGGATTGATGAACGTAAATTTGGCTTACATGTAGTCGGTAATTACTTTAAAGACTTGACAGGGTTGCTCAGTATTGTACCGTTGGGGATGCGAATGATAGCTAGGGGTAAATTCCCACTATCATTTGAGTCTTCAGAAGGAGCTCAACAAGTGCGATCGCTTATCGAAGCTGTTCAACAAGAGGGACTAGCGACTAAAGAGTAGCGACTAGGGCAAGCGGGGGAGTAGAGGAAGGAAATTCTTCCTTGTCTAGGAGGGATGCATTTGTTTCCTTGCCCAGACCAAGGCGAATAACGTTCGTCATCTCCCCACTGGCGCTCTTCCTCTCCCTGTCTTGTTATCCCCACTTCCCAATACAATTCTTAAGGTATATTCAAACGCTGTCCAGAACGGTCATAGACAAAAATATCCCACTGTCCATTGAAACTAGACTCAAAGGAGATTCTACTGCCATCAGCGCTAATTGTGGGGTTGCGGACTTCCGCTTGAAGATCAGCTGTCAAATTGCGTGATTGACGCGTTTCCCGGTCATAGAGAAATATAGCCGATCGCCCTTGACGAGAAGCTACAAAGACAATAAAACGACCATCATCGGAAGCACTAGGATGAGAAGCGATCGCATCCAAGGAATTTAAACCAGGCAAATCAATTAAATTGCGAGTCACCATATCAAACATGTACACATCCTGGCTACCCCGGCGATCGGTACTAAAAACAATATACCTACCCGAAATTTGCGGATTTAATTCCGAAGCTGAACTGTTAAGACTTCTACCCCCCGGATCAAAAGGGTAATTTAACAGGCGAGGATAGCCAGCACAGCCACTCAATAAGCCTGTTAATGCCAACACAGGTATAAAAATAGAGCGTTTCATATATTAGTCATTGGGCAATGGGCAATGGGAAATTTCAGGAGGGGAAAAACTTTTTATTCCTTTTCCCTTTGCCCTTTAACCTTTTCCCCTCTTTAAAATCCCATGCCCCATCTCCCTATTGCCCTGACGGTGCAGGCACAGTTGCACCATTAGGAATATCTAACTCAATATTTGGTCCCCGGTCTAGTACTTCAATATCCCACTGACCACGGCTAGCGGTTTCAAATACAACATAACGTCCGTCTGGACTGAGATGAGGATTTCTGATCCAACCGCGATAGATTGGGGTGAGGATTTGCGATTGCTGCGTAGCGCGATCATAAAGTGCCACAACTGGTCTACCTTGGTCGCTAGTAATGTAAGCAATATAGCGCCCTGTGTAGCTTAAACTAGGACTTTCAGCAATTGTATCCGCTCGGTTTAAGCGCGGTGTCGGAATAAATTGTTGCTGTTGCAAGTCATACACCAGTACTTGGTGAACACCATTCCGATTTGATACAAACGCCAAAAAGCGACCATTTCCACTCAAACTTGGTTGCTCTTCAGTGTAGCGACTGTTGAGGGAATTAGAACCAATGGGGATAACGCTGGAATTGCAGGATACAAGTAAGCTTGTGAAGCTAAAGATAAGACTCCAATAAAACCGTCTTTGGAGCCAAATTATCGGTGTAAATTTTGTCACCTCAAATGTTGTTCGTCGCAAAAATTGCGACATTCACCTAAGCTTTATTAAATATCATCAAATTTAGTCGAATTATCCGATTCATCCGGCTGCTCAAGAGGTTTGTAATCTACGTATTCAGTTGGCGTTGCTTCATCATCATCCCGTTCTCTACGTACAGGTGAGTCATTAGGCGAGCGCCTTCTTCTTGCTCTGGGAGTCTCATCTTCAGTGCGAGTTTCTGGGCGGGAATTAGTATTATTACCACCACGACGCGGAGGCTTTCTCACCTCACCAGCATTGTCCCAATCATCAACTTTTTGCCGAGAAGAAGAAGCCCATTCATCATCCTCAGTTCTTTCTGGGGTACGATTTACAGGACGCCGAGAACTAGGGCGACGTGGTTTGTCTGTGGTTTCTGGTCTTTCGCGATTATTACGGCGTTCTGAACGACGTGGTGCTTCATCAGTGTAATAATCATCTCGAGATGAGCGATCGTCTTTACTACCCCGAATCCGAGCACGGGGACGTTCCGCCTCATAATCATCATAAGGCAGTGGTTCTAGCTCTGCATCCACCTCAGCCTTATAGCGCCGATTATAAGAATAGTTTTCGCTGACATCTCGACCATCATCGACAATTTTGGTATTCCGCTTGGCTTGCTCAGTCGCAATACCCCGCAAGCGAATACTTTCAACTGCGAAAAACACAGTTGTACCAACCAAAAGTAGCTGACCAAATTGCAAAATCGGGTCTAGACGCCATCCTTGGAAGATAAGAATAAAACCGCACAGCAAGCCCACCGCTGCAAAAAATATATCTTGGTCTCTTGACAGTTCTGGACGCACAGAGCGGAGAAAATACAGAGCTGCCCCAGCCACAGCCAGGAAAATTCCTAGGAAAGTGGCTGGAGTTGCTCCCACATTTACCTGAGCCAGGAAACTGGCTGAGTTCAGCCCAAAATTTATCATTGGTATTTTCCTAATATCACATCTATGTTAGCGATTAAAATCATTAGTCTAATCAGGAACAAAATATTAATGTAGAGACACGAAATCTCGCATCTCTACATTCAAAACATGTGTCTGCTAGCTAAGTATACCTTTCACTCGCATTTAAGGAATCGATGTTCCTATTACAACCAGGCATTTAGCTTACAAACAATTGCTTGTCAGAGTCAAACCGACTCATGCAAGCGTTCTTAACGCTGGATTTTATCTTTTTGGCTAATAAAAATCAGACCAACAGTCGCCGGAACAACGACAATTACTCCACCCAACAGAAGACTCCAAAGGAAATTTGCTAAAGAAGGGGTCATAGATTCTAACCTTTTGTTACACTCTTCATCATAATTCTAATGTTGTATCAGTTCCTTGAAAAGCCTCCAACCATTAACTCCTAAACTTGGTGACAGACTTAACAAATAATTAAATTAACTGCGTAAGGTGTTCGGTTATCTGACCATGCCGACAGGTCAAAGCTTCTAGTTATGGCGCTTTGCATTCAGATAAAATATTATAAACACCCAAAGTTAGGAGCAGCCAATCAACTGAGTCCCTATCAGGATACCATTACAAGGTGGCAGCCTTTTAGTATAAATTACCATCAGTGATTAAAATAAAAATTATAGATAGTGCTTTACAAAGCTTAAAATTTTTTCTTATGCACACGGAGAGTAGCTCAAACCGATGACTGGTGTTAACCTTACTGCTTGGATTCTCGGTCTAGTATTAGGACTGATGATATTGTTGTTTATTTTCCGGATAATTCTTACCTGGTATCCCCAAGTAGATTTAAATCGTTTGCCCTTTAATTTAATAGCTTGGCCCACAGAACCGTTCTTAGTGCCATTGCGAAAGCTTGTACAACCCATAGGCGGAGTAGACATTACCCCCATTATTTGGGTAGGGATTCTCAGTCTGCTGCGAGAAATTCTTCTTGGTCAGCAAGGGTTGCTGACCATGATGTCTCGTGTATAGTCTGGGATTGGGCATAGGACATGGGGCATGGGGCATAGGGCATTGGTAATTATTCTTTTCCTAGTCCCCAATCCCCAGTCCCTAGTCCCCAATCCCCAATCCCTAGCCCCTAGTCCCTAGCTATTGTTCATCTCCTGTACAAAACTGGTGTAAACATTACCTTCCAAAAACTGGGGATTTTCCATAATCTTTTGATGAAAGCCGATAGTTGTAGGTAGTCCGGTAATTGCACATTCGCGTAATGCCCGTTTCATGCGGTTAATAGCTGTCTGGCGGTCTGGTCCCCAAACAATTAATTTGCCGATGAGCGAATCGTAATAGGGAGGAATTTGGTAATCGGTGTAAACGTGGGAATCTATGCGAACACCAGGACCTCCAGGGGGGAGATAGCCGCTGATACGTCCGGGGGCTGGGCGAAAGTCATGGTCGGGGTCTTCGGCGTTGATGCGACATTCGATCGCATGACCCCGCAACACTACTTGCTCTTGGTTGAGCTTAAGTCTTTCCCCTTGAGCAATGCGAATTTGTTCGCAAACCAAGTCTATGCCCGTAATCATCTCCGTAACTGGATGTTCAACTTGAATCCGGGTGTTCATTTCCATAAAGTAGAATTTACCGGATTTATCCAAGAGAAACTCGATAGTGCCTGCGCCACTAAAGTTAATGAAATGAGCAGCTTTTACGGCAGCTTCTCCCATTTTCTCTCGCAAATCTGGGTCTAGAGCAGGGCTGGGTGCTTCTTCTAGTAACTTTTGATTGCGACGCTGAATTGAGCAATCCCGTTCGCCTAGGTGGATAACATTACCATAGTTATCCGCCAAAATTTGAAATTCAATGTGGCGAGGACGCTCAATAAATTTTTCTATATAAACGCCAGAATTACCAAAAGCAGCTCCGGCTTCGCCTTGAGCGGCTAGAAAAAGTTTGACGAATTCGCTTTCGTCGCGCACCAGACGCATACCGCGTCCACCACCACCCGCGGTGGCTTTGACCATAACTGGATAGCCAATATCTTTGGCGATCGCTAATCCATCTTCCTCAGACTCTACCAGCCCATCACTACCCGGTACAGTCGGAACCCCGGCTTTTTGCATGGTTTCTTTTGCCGTGGATTTATCCCCCATTAAGCGAATCGCTTCGGGAGATGGACCAATAAATGCAATATGATGATCTGCACAAATTTCTGCAAACCTTGCATTTTCTGACAAAAAGCCATAACCCGGATGAATAGCGCTTGCATTGCGCGTCAGTGCCGCAGCAATAATATTGGGAATATTCAAATAACTTTTAGCGCTGGCAGGTTCGCCAATGCAAACCGCTTCATCGGCAAGCTGGACGTGGAGAGCATTACGATCAACTGTAGAGTGAACTGCAACAGTAGCAATCCCCATTTCCTCACAGGCACGGAGAATGCGAAGCGCAATTTCTCCCCGATTGGCAATTAATATTTTATCAAACTTCATCTTCTAGCTTCGATATCAGTACCAGTAGATTGACATTCTCTCCTATCCAATTTGAAACAATGCTTTCGTGTTATTTCAAATTATGACAGGAGATTCCCAAGCCTCATCCTTTGAGCGTTGCGAGAAGGATCTGGCTGCCTACCTCTACGGGTCTTAACTAGATTAGCAACACGAATGCTATAAATCTATGTCAGTTTGCCGAGTCAAGGCAGTAAGAGCGCTTCTGTGTGCGTTCCACTTACGGACGGTAGGTGGAAGCAAATTGGGAGCAGTTCTCGCCACACCCCATTTAATATCTCTTGTGCAACTGCTAAATTTCTGTCAGTCTGATATCCGCATTCGGAAAATTTCTGAATCCGTACACTTAAATAAATTAAATTTTTAGGAAATTAGCTCTTACTTTACTATATTTGTTTTTTTATGCTATATTCTATCTTCAGAGAACTTATGCGGATGTGGCGGAATTGGTATACGCGCACGCTTGAGGTGCGTGTGGCTTTGCCTTGCGAGTTCGAGTCTCGCCATCCGCATTTTTTACTTAGTGTCAATAGTTAAAAGTTAAAGGTCAACAGTTAATGCTTAAAAACATTAATTGTTGACCTTTAAACTATCGACTCTGAACCTAACGCTGATTTTTTATGCTTTTATATAGATAGGTAAAGTTTTGTAAAAAACCTTGACTGCTACTTTTAAATCGACAAACAACTTAACATTACCCGCCGGCTGGCATCGTCTCTCGCCGATTTGGCAAGGTAATGCACAAACAATTCAAAAAGGTTTGCCTCACACTCAGCTAGCCCCGACTTGGCAAATGCTACTTTTAGGTGACGGCTCCCCAACACGGCACTTAGAATTGCTTACAGGTGAGCCAACGGAAGTTGATGTAATCGACATGTCATTAATTGGCATAGACTTAGATAATGCTCCCGACCAAATTCAAGCCGTCCCAGAACCACGACTACGACGACAAGTCTGGCTACGTACCGCTTCTGGTCAAAGATTAGCGTATGCTACCTCATGGTGGGAAGCTTCTCACGTAGATGAGTATTTGCAAAACCGTTCATTACCTATTTGGGCTAGTTTAGCTCGTCTCCGGACAGAGTTATATCGCGATGTCCAAGGAATTTATTACGGTTACTCAGATGCATTACAGTCAGGTTTTGGTGTCAATGGACCTTTTTGGGGTCGTCACTATTTGTTTTGGCATCATGGACAGCCTCTGACTTTAATTTATGAAGTTTTTTCGCCTTATTTAACAAAATATTTGGGACCGATGCAGGTAAGTTCCACCAATGATAAGGTTTAGCGACACGCAGGTGGGGAATTAAAAATCCTTTTTGGGTCGCCAATTTTTAATTCTCTGGCGAGTATTGGGAATAATTGATAAAATGTCGGGTTGGTTTAATTATTTATCATAAAAGATGTTAGTAGTAAGGGCTGAAGTCCTTATCTCATGATATGAGGACTCAAGTTATGACTACGAACTCATAAAAGCAATTTAGGGATTATTTAGGGAGAAATCATTCTATGAGTCATGAATATTTGATTTTTGATGATTAGAAGAAATTGATAGTTATCATCAAAACAAATCATGCTTGTTTGAGACATGCGATCGCTCAATACTAGATATAACTCTAAAAATCACAAATTAATGGTTGATATACAGTCGTAAAACTTGATTTATCTAAGTTTAAGCAGATAAATGCAACATAGAGAAGTTATGTCAAAATAGGGCGTGAGGCAGCTAAACACTTGCAGCTTTGTCAAGTTATACCAATTTAATATGAAGCTGCATATAATAGGCAAGTACAAACTCAATAATTTTAGATGCCCATGAGCCGTCCGTTCAAGATTGAAATCGCAGAGAGCGAAGAGGAACTCAAGAAACGTCTACA
>JAESGY010000105.1_pt1 | contig 73340 bp, 56 predicted proteins | sample 9269841 | NCBI WGS metagenome assembly JAESGY01 (sample SAMN17022865, study PRJNA683097) | algae metagenome | isolation source: Spirirestis rafaelensis WJT71-NPBG6 and co-occurring heterotrophs from... | place: USA: Pinto Wells, Joshua Tree National Park, Colorado Desert, CA | collected 2006-08-15 | reverse complement strand
TCACGATTATATTCACATGAAGCAAAGGGTATAACCCTAAGAATATCGGGAGCCGTGTGCCATGAAAGTGGCACGCACGGTTCTAACAGAGAGGTGCGTGGGATAATACCCACCATCGACTCTAACTGATGCAAGTTGATGGAGAATACAAAATGCTACAGGCAGAATTGCAAACCGATATTAGGCAGCAATCAATTGACCTACAACACGACAAAGAAACGGGTAAGTATTACTTGGAAATGGGTGATAACGCCCGTGATGACTTTAAACCCAAAAAACAATATGCAGGACGTTCCATAGTCCAAAAGATTAAAGATACCCTACTGGGTTTCTAAAAGTTAAAACCCGTCAGTAACGCTATCGCGGTCGCTGAGGGGCTTTAATCAATTATTCAATTTACTATGACATACGAGATTGACGACGGTCAAGAGGAAGTAAACAGCGTTGTTGCACCAGATACGCCATTACCAAAAGACTTATTAGAACACTTAGAAGAACGCAGTCAACAGCGCAAAGATGTTATTGATACAACCAAAAAATTATCTAGATTTTTTGTTGGCTGGTCGTTAAATTCTACGGGATTTTTTATAGCTAAGTTTTTATTAGTTACTGGCGGCGGCGTTAATTATTGGCTTGCGGTTTCGCTGTGCTTTTCCGTGTCTAGTGTTGGCTCCCTTGCGGGGCTGACAGGCTTTCGAGTTAATTACAACAGCGATGGATTAGAAGTTGACAATATGCAGAACATTTTCAAGAGCGCGGCTGGGCTAGCGACCGCCGGGGCTGTAACTTGGCTGGCAACAAAAGACTATCAATATTTTGAAACGCTAACAAGAGAGACAGCGGTGCAGATTAACCAGGATATTCAAACCATTGAAAAACAAAATCCGCAGTTAGATCCTTGGCTAAGTATTGGGATTGCGGCTCTGCTCGTATTGGGTGCGTTCTCGATTATTTTCAAAGGAGGTAGAGATTGAAGCGCAATATTATTGAGTTGGTTGCCGCAGGCTTTTTTGCTATTGGAGCGATCGCAGGCTTTGCCGCAGCTCAAACCAGGCAGGCTTACGACCTAACACAGATTCAGTTCTGCCCAGTTTCAAAAACAGAAATTGGGCAACTTTACCTTGACAGGACTTATTGCAACCATCCGCGCTACGTCTTAACTGAAGAATGGCGGCGCTATGGCGGATACGGTAGTGTTATCCCCTATAAAGGCGATGCAATTCAATGGGTGCGTGACTTGCCCACCGACAACCCTCGGCAGTTAGAAGCTAACGCGATCGCCGTTATCGGGCTTTGGGGTGTAGCGGGTTGCTTCATTGTACGATCGCAACGACTTAAGCGCAGAGACTACGAATTAGGTGAGGCTGAGAAAACAGACGGTTACGCCACCTGGCTAAGTAGCGCACATCGCAGGGAAATTAAGCAACACTCAACTCAATTGCACACTGAACGCCTCAAAGACGGACTAACCGCGATGGATATGGAGGAACGCAAAACGCTGGGGCTAACCGATGAAGAAAACGAAAACATTAAAGCACGGATTCAGTTTGAAGACTTCATAAAAGCGCGATCTGTCAACCACTCGGCTCAAGATAAAATTATAGCCGAGAATCTTCTTGCTAAGGCAAAAGCCGATAAGGAACGAGCTAAAACAGAGGGTAAAGTTAAGGAACCAGAGCAGGCAGTAACCACTGCCACCAGCAATTTTACCCTGCCGGACGAGTTCAAATGGATCTATAAATTGCTGAAGTTACCTTTTAGGGTACTAAGTGGTGAGCAAGGCAGTGGTAAATCAACCCTAGAGCGCTTGATGATTCGCCTCCTAAAAGATGAAGGTTATCACATAGTTGTCATTAATCCAGAGACTAATCCTGCTGTCTGGTCAGGCGTTGAGGTTTTGGTTGAAGAGCAAGAAATAAATAATTTTATGGAAGCTTTCCCCGAATCAATTAGAGTGCGGCAACGTCGAGCTAGAGAGCAAAAAATTGATGAAGATGACTTCCTAGATACTCTAAGCTCGGAGCAAGGATTAAATGGGCGCGTGGCTATCTTTCTGATGGAAAGTAATACTTATGAGGTGCATGGTGTTAACCCTGACTTGCTTGCAGCTTTCCTTAAACAATCGCTTACCAATATCAGGAAGTGGGGCTACACAGTTTGTATGACTGCTCATAGCGACAATCAGACAAGTGTTAGCAGTGCTTTGTCGGGCTTTTCTAAACTATTAGATTCTCAGCCAAGGGTTGATTGTATTGCTGTATCTCACCCTGAGACTAACGAGGCTATTTCTAGTGGTAAAGCGTGGTTAAAGATGAAGGGCGTAAAAGACCCTCAACCATTAGAAGTCCCTCTTTACAACTACCCCAAGACTAAAAAGTTTTAGGCTCTACTACGACGCCATGAAAGTAGCATCAAAACAGGAATGTACGCGCTTGCCCAAGATACTTACTGTACTTGAGTTTGAGCCGTCTTCCTTAAACATATCAATTTCTGTGATAAGAATCTTTCTCACAGGAAAAATACTCTCATTGCCTGAATAAACGGTGACAATGAGGCATTGAAGAAGATAAAAATTTTATTGTTATCACTTTCCATCAGTCGGAGCGCGTACATTTTGGAACCAAATTGCTACTTGCACGCGGTATGAGAGTAAATCAAGAATTAGAAGAAGATCGGGAGTTACGAAATGCGACTAGAACCACTTTATCAGCAAGACCGGGAACAAGCCAAACTTGAAGGACAACGACTTGTTGTTGAAAACTTACTACGAGTTCGCTTTGGTTCACGTTTATAACGAATTAAGCGCAATTATTGAACCATTACTGGCTTTATTGCCAGAAGAGTTTACCCCATTACTAATGCAGTTATCGCGGTCGGAATTAATCGCTATGTTTGGTGGACAATCTTAATATTTAATTGGTCAGTTGCAACAAAAGCGAAAATTACTAAAAATAGCCATGTCGGAGATATTATCTCCGACATTTTTAATGCACTAATAATCACCAAATATTTTAAGTAGGATAAACCCAACAAGCAACGGGCGACGATGCTCCTAAGCGCTCTTGCTTATAACTAAAAACTAAAAACTTTTTTTAATTACAACTAATAATTAATTCCTAATTCTTTCCACAGAGACAATTGTCCAGGTGAAATATTCCCCTTTCTTCGACAGTGATATAATAAATGACAACTCGTGCAGACAGCACAAAGATTGTCTAATCTGTTGTCTTCGGGTGTAAAATTTTTGTGATGGACTGTAAGTGTTAAAGCCATTCTTTCAGAACGAGAAAGTCCCTTTGTGCTATCACCCGGAGGGATGCACTGTAAGTTACATTTAGAGCATTTCCAATCTGCGGATTGTTTAACTTCAAACGCGATATCTACCCAATTCTCTGCGTATCTGTTATGGGATTTTTTCAACATCTTTATGTTACTGGGTGATATAGTCCCGTATGAGCGTTAAATTCCCACCCAATGCCTGAGCTATCTTTACGCTTAGACCATCCAACAAAAAGTGGTGGTGGCTGGCTACTTCTCTCTTTGCGTACAGTTTCTACATTCACACCTAATCTTTTAGCTAAATTTTCTTCTGTTAATGGCTGAATTTTAACAGGTTGCCCTTGATAATATGAATTGTTGTACGATTTATTCCGCCTCGGTTGGTTGTTAAGGTTATTTTGCAGAAGGATAATTGCCTCGGCAAATTGTGCCATTCGAGTTGTCATCCCCTCGATTTTTTGTTCTAAATCGGCGAGACGTTTGGTTGAGTCCGTTCCATTGCGAGGCTCCTCACCCAACAACTGTGACTCTAAACTATCAAGTCGCGAGCAAATCGCCCCTATTGTTTGACTTGTGGCATTGTATGTGCAATCACTGCTGCTGTCCAACGCCAATATCAATTCATCCAAACCTTGAAGTACCTCACTTGTGCGTCCTTGTCGGTGCAAACGGGATAATTCCCTAACTGCGGGAATTAGGGGAGTGGGGACGCGCACCATTGCACTTGGTTTATTTTCATCACAGGTATCAGACATGGTGATATCGCCATTGATAGCATAGCTATCGATATCGAATAGATAGCATTGCTATCAGAATATCAGGAATTGGATGCTGAAAGCATTATTTGATTAACCGTAGGAGCGGGACTCAACCAGAGGATGGTATTGTATTTATTGATTGCTAGTCAAATTTATCGCGTACTGCCTACACCCTCATAACAAATCAAAAACGCCAGTGCAGTCAAAAAGTGCTGGTGTTTGAAACTGGCAGCAAGTCAAGAAATTTAAGAAGCGAGTACGAAACCAACTCTGACCCCAAAAACTACAATGCTTGCGGTGTGAGTTTTAAAGCAACGACCTGGCGCACTCGTAGCAGCTTGCCATTATCGCGCACGCTTTTTGCCCGGTTATGGCAGAAAATGCTGTTATCCAAGCTCTTGCCTAAGATTGCAACTTTTGAAAGAAAGATGCTGATAATAATACTGATTTTTCCTGCCAGACTGAAATAAGTGCATAAGTTGATTTTGCTTGCACCTATAAAAATATAGAGAAGTTAACTCGTGGGAGTCGATTTTGCTCACATAAGCTTGAGAAAACGTCTACAGGTTATTAACGAATGAACTACTTGTACGCTTTGCTAATAGGTATTGATTGTTATCTACCTAACAAATTACCTGATGGTGCTTCTTATAAAAGCCTTAAGGGATGTGTGCGTGATATTAACCATGTGGAAGCTTTCCTAAAGCGCCAGTTTAATCTACCATCCGAGCAAATTTACAAGCTAACAGCTTCTAATGTTGACGGTTCTAATGAGCCATCCGAGGCACCTTCAAACTGGCCAACCTACGAGAACATTGTCAGGATGTTTCAGGAAGTGACCGAAAAAGCTCAACCTAAAGACCAAGTGTATGTTCACTACTCCGGTCACGGCGGACGTGCAGCAACAATTTATCCAGCACTCAAGCAAGAAAAAGGATTTGATGAAGCACTTGTTCCCCTTGATATTGCTAAACCGACATCTCGTTATCTTCGCGACTTGGAGTTAGCTGCACTCCTGCAAAAGATGGTGAGTAAACGGTTAGTTGTCACAGTTGTGTTAGATAGCTGCCATTCAGGAGGAGCAACGCGAGCAGGAGATTCTGACATTCGTGGCGCTGACACAAACACTGTTGATACAACGCTACGACCAACAGAAAGTTTAGTGGCATCGGCATCCGAATTGGCGAAAACTTGGCGAGACTTGACAGGAGGAACTCGTAGTGCTGCTGTTGTAGGTGGGATGCTCCCAGAAGTTAAAGATTATGTTTTATTGGCGGCTTGTCGTCCGTCAGAATATGCTTATGAATATGCCTTTAACGGTAAAGAACGTAATGGAGCTTTAACGTATTGGTTGCTGGATTCTCTACAGAACAGCAGTTTGAATTTGACTTATAAGGAACTCTACTCACGCATCAACGCCAAAATCCACAGTCAGTTTCAGCAACAAACGCCCATGCTGCTAGGTGAGGATAACCGTTTGGTTTTGGGCAGCAGCTACGAATCCCAGCAGTATGCGGTCACCGTGATGGAGGTAGATGCAGCAAATAATCCGGTCCGAGTTAAATTAAATGCAGGCATAGCCCAAGGTGTGGAGGAAGGCTCTGTGTTTGCTATCTATCCACGCGAAATAAAGGATATTACCCAAGAAGACAAGCACTTAGCTATAGCTGAAGTCACAGAAATCGGTGTCACTGATGCTTGGGCGGAAGTTATTAAGACGAGAAATGCAGGAGAAATCGAGCCAGGGGCTAGTGCCGTTATGCTATCCGCACCCGTGGATCTTATTCGGGGAATCCGTTTGATTGAATGCACGCCAGAGAATACAAAATTGGAGGATTTACCACCAAAAGAAATCAATCAGCAAGCAGCTTTGCAAGCAGTTGCGATCACTGCTTCAGGAAATGGTTGGGTGAAATTAGTTGCTGGTGAAGAAGTTGCTGATTACCAAATTTCTATCAACAAACATGCTGAATACGAAATTTGTGAGCCAACAGGCAAGCCTTTGCCTAATTTACGACCTCCATTAAAGGTAGGCGAAACTGATGCACCTGCAAAGCTGGTGAAACGCTTGGTGCATCTCACTAAGTATAAAGCTACAGAGGAATTGGATAATTTTGGGACTTCTCTAACGAAAAAACTTGTAGTTGAGTTAGTTGGCAAGCAAGCTAATTATAGACGTACAAGGCAAGCATCTCCTCAGCCATTTGATGACAAGAGTAATCCTAGTGTACAAGCAGGGGAAACTGTCTTTTTGCGTATCCGCAATGAGTTCTCTCAAGTTCTTAATGTGGTCGTGTTGGCTTTAAGTTCCGATTGGTCAATTTCTCAACTCAACATACTAGGAGACAATGCAAATTTTGTCCCTTTTGACCCCGGACAAGAAGAATATATTCCACTCAAAATGAGTCTTCCATCCGGGTACCAAGAAGGAACAGACATATTTAAAGTGTTTGCCACAGTTGGGCAAGCTAACTTCCGGTGGTTGGAATTACCATCCCTTGACCAACCAATTCCCCCTAGTAGCACTAGAGGACTCAAAGCACCCAGAAATCAACTAGAAGAACTTTTAGCAGCTGTAGGAGCTGATGACGAACCTTCCACAAGTAGAAACGTACAAGTTGTTGCCGATCCAAGTCGTGGATGGACGACAAAACAGGTCGCCGTAAAGGTGATAGCGACTTAAATAGGGCAAAGCATTGCACTCGTAAATCTGTAGTCGAAACCAAAATTCCTGATTCTGTAATGCTTGCTTCTTTTTGCCTGGTAAAAGCCACACAAAAGTATTCCCACAAACTAGGTACGCAACTATGATCCAAACAAATACGCCAGTAAAAGCACAGAAAATAACAAGTTTCAAGCGCAGTTTGGCAGTAGTTATTGGCATAAACGAATACCATAACAAGATTCCCAAGCTACAGACTGCTAGACGTGATGCTGAGGTGCTAGCGCAGATATTATCAGAAGAACATCAATATGATGAAGTGATTTTAATCACCGATAATACTGAGTGTAAACCAACCCTAAAGAACCTATTAACCCTGCTTGAGGAAAGACTGCCCAAAGAAATTCAGCTGACAAAAGACGACCGTTTACTCTTCTACTTTGCGGGACATGGAATAGCACGCGATAGCGATAAGGGACCTGCGGGCAGTCTCGTACCACAGGATGCAGATTTAGAAAAAAATGAAAATCTGCTCCCTATGCAGAAATTACACGACTGTTTGAGCGCACTTGAGTGTCGTCACTTGCTGGTCATTCTTGATTGTTGCTTTGCTGGAACTTTCCGGTGGTCAAGTGCTAGATTAGCGACAGTGATTCCGACAGTCATCCGTAAAGAACATTACGACCGCTTTATCAAAGCTCCTGCATGGCAAGCAATTACTTCTGCGGCACATAACCAAGAAGCATTAGATACTATACGTCTGCGTGATAACCGAGGAGGGATAAATCATTCACCTTTTGCTCTTGCTTTATTCAAGGCTTTGCGGGGTGAAGGAGATGTCATTCCTGCTGCTAAAAATGGTAAATCCGCAGGAGATGGAGTGATTTCAGCAACAGAACTTTATCTCTACTTGCGCGACCATGTAGAAACTGCTTCTAATGAAAGTCAAACACCGGGGATATGGACTTTATCAAAACATGATAGAGGCGAATATATATTTCTAGTTCCTGGTGCCAAGCCAAAATTAAAACCTGCACCAAAATTAACTGAAAAAAATAATCCTTATCGAGGATTACAGTCTTTTGAAGAAGAGCATTCACAATTATTTTTTGGCAGAAAGGAACTAGTAGAGGAATTATATAAGAAGGTTTCTCATGCCTCTACGCTAACTGTTGTTTTAGGAGTTTCCGGTTCTGGTAAATCCAGCTTAGTCAAAGCGGGACTCATTCCCTACCTGCGCCAGCATAATTTCCGAGAGTGGTACATTCTCAAACCTATGCGTCCTAGTGAATCTCCTTTTACAGCTTTAGCTAGGACTCTTCTGTTAATTACTAATAATAACGAGATTGTTGTTAGTAAGCAGCTAGACGATTTACATTTTATTGATAAAATTCTACAACAAGAAATTACAGATTTAAATCAAAGAATTGATGATGGCGATATAAATAGCGAGTCAGATGAAATTACCCGCTTAGAACAAAAAGTTAAAAATTACGAGAGAATTGCTGATATTTGGAAACGAGGAACGAAAGAAGTAAAACAGTTGTTAATTGTCGATAACTTCGATGAACTCAATAAAATATGTCGCAATGAGGATGAACGGACACCTTTAAAAGAAGCAGTTTTAGATTGTCTCAATCCACTCAGCCAGCGCTTACAAAACCCAAATGAATTTATCAAAATTGTCAAAACATGGAGTAAACAAAGACCTGGAATTAGGCTGTTACTGGTGATAGACCAATTTGAGGAGTTAATCACCCTAAGTTCTCAGGGTAAAGAAGAGAAGCAAAACAAGCAACCAAATCTTACGGAGTCGCAACAATTCTTAAAACTGCTAGAGGCAATTTTAGCAGCTAATATACCGCAACTGAGCATAGTGGTGACATTGCGTTCCGACTTTGAACCGCGCTTTCTCAACTCGGAGGCGCTCAAGTCGTATTGGACACAAGCTCGTTTCCCTGTCCGTGCTATGCGTTCCGATGAGTTGCGACAAGCAATTGAGCGTCCCGCCGCAGAAATGGCGCTTTACTTTGAACAGCTTCCAGAACAGCGAAATCCGGTAGACAAGTTAGTTGATGAAGTCGGGCAGATGCCTGGTGCTTTACCCTTGCTATCTTTTACACTTAGCGAACTCTACATTAAACTTGCTAAAAAATGGGAAACTGGAGAGAGTAGCGATCGCGCCCTGACACTTGATGCTGAATTTGACTTTGAAGGTGGCGTTGCTGGTTCCTTGACACGGAGAGCTAATAAAGAATATGACGAATTACCGGATGATGCTCATAGAGATACCATGCGGCGGGTGATGCTGCGGATGGTGACTGTTGAAAGTGGGCAGCAGGCACGGCGTCGGGTGCCATTATCAGAATTGGTTTATTTGCATAAACCAGAAAATTTACGCATCAAAGAAGTTATCGACCGTCTTGATCGGGCTCGCCTCATTGTCAGTGGACAGGAAACTGGGGAACCCTATGTAGAGCCTGCTCATGATTTCCTAATCAAAAGCTGGGATAAGTTACAAAAGTGGCAACAGGAGGAGCAGCAAAATTTGCTCCTACAACGGCGGCTGACACCAGCTGCCGAAGAATGGAAAAGCGTCACAAGCAAGTTACAACCATCAGGTTTGCAAACAAAGGCTGAAAATGTTATTGATTGGTTAGATTGCAGACTCTACGTCCTCGAAAACTTATTTAATAAAGTTAGTACTCGGCTGACTCGCCGATGGCAACAAAGACAAAATCAACAAGAAACCTTCAGAGAAAAACCCATACAGTTTCTGTGGAATAGTAATCCCTATCTTGAGGTATTGAATCAAGAACTCCAGTCCAATAACAATTGGTTTAACCACTTAGAAGCGGAATTTGTCCAACAAAGTGTTTTACAAAAACGCCGAAATATAAGTTGGCAATGGCGGATTACCATCATAGTTCTGCTGGGATTGAGTGGGTTAACCATTGCCGCTCTAATTAGTCAGCGAAATGCACAGATAGGTCAGACTCGCACTTCTAGAGAATCTGCAGAAGCAAATTTTCGGGCTAATCAAGAGTTAAATGCCTTATTTGATAGCCTCCGAGCGGGGAAAAATATTAAGCAAATATTTCTGCCAGACAATGACCTACATAATCAAGTGGAACAAACCCTACGAAATATGTTCTATGGTGTGAAAGAAAGCCATCGCTGGGAAGGTAGCGTATGGGGGTTTTTTCCTAGCGATCACCAGCTACGAGTTGTTACAGTAGAGAACAATACAGTTCGCGTGTGGGATAAATATGGTAAACCGCTAGCTGAGTTAAAAGAGCAAGCTAGTCTATATGATGGGGGCATCAGTGTTAGTCTAAATGGAAATAAAATTGCTATTGCAACACAAGACGGTACTGTGCGCTTGTGGGATTTGCAAGGTAACAAATTAAATGAATTCCAAGCACATCAAGGCGCAATTGACCATATCAGTTTTAGTCCTGATGGAAACATGATTGCTACCACTGATGCTAGCAATGAAGAGAGAACTGTACGCTTATGGGATTTGCAAGGCAACAAATTAAAGGGAATCCGAATTAAAGACTTTACAGGGATGAGCTTTAATTCAGATGGCAGGTTACTAATAGCCACACTCGTGACGGGAAATTCCGGTGAAACATACGACTATCGTGTCAGCGTGATGGACTTATCAGGTCAACATTTAGCGGTATCTGAAAATATTTATACTACTGTTGTTAGTGTCAATTTCAGTCCTGATGGCAAACAAGTGGCGATCAAGTACGGAGCAGAGTCTGAGAATGCTCTGTTGTTGGACTTGGAGTCTCGCCAATCAACAAAAATTACAGGTAGAGTTAGAGACGTTGGTTTTGGTTCTAACAATGAACCGATTGCCGCAGGAGTTGACGGTACTGTTGGTATTTTGACTCATGGCAATGATAATTATGATTTCAAACAAATATTTAAATTACCCAACGGCACAGTTGAGAAATTTATTGTTAGCCACGACGGTAAGCAATTGGTTACTCTTGGAGATGACGGAACCATCAGTTTGTGGGATTTAGAAAAACAGCCGTTATCCAAATCTCAATTCGCTCAAGGCAGAGTTGAAAGTATCAGTTTTAGTTCTGATGGTCGAACAATTGCTACGGCAGATTCAGAAGGTATCGTTCGCTTGGTGGACTTGCAGGGCAACCAGATCAAAGAATTTACAGGTCTTCCCAAGGTTACAAGTGTTAGTTTTAGCCCCAATGGTCAAACAATTGCTACCACAGGAGATAGCGGTATGGTTCGTTTGTTGGATTTGCAAGGCAATCAAATCAAGGAATTCCAAGCACATCCAAGTAAGGTTACGAGTGTCAGTTGGAGTCAAGATGGTCAAAAGATTGGCACCATAGGAGATGGTGGTGATAGTTATCCAGAGAGCCCAGAGAAAACAGTAGACGACACTTTAGTCAGGTTGTGGGATACCAAAGGCAACCAGTTAGAAGAAAGAAAAGGTGAATTCACTTTGATCTTCCAAAGCGTCGGTTTTCAACCCAATGGCAAGCCAATAGTAGTTACTAAATCAAATTATGACCAAAGTTATGACAATATTTACTTGTCAGACTTTTCAGGACGTTTAACTAATATAATCCCAGGACGGCAATCTGGTAATGGTTTTGATCTGGTCAAAATTAGTCATGATACTAGCTTACTGCTTACGACTTCAGGTAATACTGTCGAGGTGTGGAATTTGAGGGGCGAAAAATTGATGAAATTTTCCTCAGATAAAGGTGACATCAAAAACCTTAGTCTTAGCCCTGATAACAGTACACTGGCTGTGATTTTAGAGAATGGTACTACTGAGTTGTGGCGACTGGGAAAATTTGATGAACTGCTTGCTAAAGGTTGCGATCGCCTGCGTGACTATCTGAAGAATAACCCCAATGTTAGTGAGAGCGATCGCCATCTTTGTGATGGCATCGGCAATTCCCAGAGATGATATTCTATTACTCACGTTCGCGTCACTACCTTTGACTAAAAGCCATTATCGGCACTTAGAAAAGTCTTCAAGCACAAATTAGCTTGTGGTGCGGTGACCTTATGCTCTTAAGAAAAAAATAATAAATTCAATCCTGGTAATCAAAAAAGCACTGTAGCATAAGCAACCAAGGAGCTAATGATGTTACCTTCACTGCGCGGTATTGGCAATCTCTTCAATCATCCGAAGAGCAAATTCTCTCAATCGTTGCTTGCCTTCGGCTCTCTTTGCTACTCGCCATTTGTCAAGTACGCATTCGTGGATGGCGTATAGATCTGGGAGTGCAGTAGTTGGCTGCTGCGGTGCTTAATGCAACTCTAATTCTTCCATTTGTTGCTTTTTCGCCTGATTTTCTGCTCTCAGGCTACTCCCCCAAGGTTACCTCCAGTTGGGCTAACTTCAGTTAATCCGTGCAACCTGTTCTTTGATAAGCGCTAACTGTGCAGCCATCTTGACAATAACGTTATTGGCAAAGTTTGGTTCATCTGACGCGCGTTTTTCCAATAACGTTATTGGCAGAGTCTGGTTTCACCGTTTCACCTTTGACCATAACGTTATTGTCTACTTTGGCGGCAACGAGCGAGAAGGCGTTTTAATGTAGCTCAGTATTTGGAGTGCCGTCAGGCAAATTTTGCTCTGACTGTTTAAGTTTCTCATCAATTTTTCCCACGCTTGACGCGAGCCAACATACGCTATTACCAGACACATCAGTTATAGACTACAAAGCGCCTGTTCCTACCAAAGACAATTGCTCGTGACCCGACATCTCCACATACAGCTAGCAACTTTACACTTGAGAATATAAATAATACTTACTACGGAATTTTCCGCACATCACTCAATGGCAAGGGGCGGCTTCGAGTACTTGCGCTCCCGGCAGCGCTTGAATTGGTAATAAGTCGTGTTAGAGAAGCGATCGCCCGTATGTCCCCCAGCCCCAAACGGATCTCTCTGTTACAGCCAAGTGGAGCTTGGCTGGAATCCTCTGAAAGGGAATTCGGGGACAGGGCTAAAGAAGCGATGGTCTCGAAGAGTACCGCCCTTCGGCATCGCTTCTTGACTCTGCGGTCGCTTTTTAAGAACGCCATCAAGACCTTTTATGGAACAAACACAATTTAACAACACTAATTGAGTTATCTTACCTCTATATGGGGCAGAGCCAATCAACTCACTTATGAGCCGAATCATTGCAATATTTAATCAAGCGGGTGGTGTCGCCAAGTCAACAATAACCCAAAACTTGGGCTATCATTTAGCACAACTCAAGCATCGTGTCCTCCTCATCGACATGGACCCTCAAGGCTCCTTAACAATATTTATGGGTCTGGTTCCTAGAGTTTTAAACAAAACTGTCTATGATGCCATAGTCGAAGAACAACCCCTGCCGATTCATCAGGGAATTCATGGCATGGACTTAGCCCCCACCAACACCACCCTCAGTACGGCAGAAATGCTATTGGTTAATGCCGAACTGCGCGACTTCCGTCTTAAAGAAGCTATTGAGCCAATCCGGGACGATTACGACTTCATCTTAATAGACTGCCCTCCCAGTCTAGGACTGCTAAGTTACATTTCCCTTGTAGCCGCTACTCATGTCCTTGTCCCCATCGAAACCCATTTCAAAGCCTTTGAGGGAACAAACGAACTCCTGAAAACCGTCGCCAGGATTCGCACCAAAGTCAACCGTCATCTTGAGATAGCTGGTTTCATTCCTACCAAATACGATTCCCGGAATTCCCAAGACACTCGCACCTTGGGAGCAATTACTGAACAACTCTCTCAGATGGGAAAAGTCTTTCCCCCCATTCCTCGTTCCACTACCTTCGTTGATGCAACAGAAGACCGAATGCCTCTAGCCGTGTATGAGCCAAAGCATCCAGCTGTTGCTGTCCTTAAACAGTTAGCTAGCAGCATGGAGTCCTTGAAATGATTCGCAAACGCAACCAACCTCTCAAAAGTCAAATCGAAGTGCCTTGGGACCCCAGAAGTGATTTATCTCCCAACGCTGCCGCCGAGTCCACCCAGAACGTGCCATTAGAGCAGATACGTCTCCCCCAACACCAACCCAGGCGTTACTTTGACCCTCAAGCCCTAAACGAGTTAATCTCCTCAGTCAAACAGCATGGCATCCTGCAACCCTTATTAGTGCGCCCCATTGATTCGGGTAAATACGAATTAGTGGCAGGGGAACGACGCTACCGCGCCGCAAAAGATTGTGGACTTGAAAAAGTCCCTGTCGTTGTCCGCGAGTTAAGTAACGAAGATGCTTTCCAACTGGCACTAATAGAAAACTTGCTTCGAGAAGACCTCAACCCAGTGGAGGAAACTGAAGGCATCCTACAACTGTTAGCTGTCAGGTTAAAGCGCAATGTTGAGTCAGTTCCGACCTTACTGCATCGCCTGCAACGCGAATACAAAGAAGCCGCCAAAGTTGCCAATAACGTTATTGGCAAAACTTTAGTATCGGATCTAGACTCTGCCAATAACGTTATTGGCAAAACTTTAGTATCGGATGAACCGGAATCTGCCAATAACGTTATTGGCAAGAATGAATCGTCAGAGCCGAACGCTGCTAATAACGTTATTGTCAACAGTGACTCGGATGATAAACCAGAATCTGCCAATAACGTTATTGGCAAAACTTCAGTATCAGATATAGACTCTGCCAATAGTGACTCGGATGATAAACCGGAATCTGCCAATAACGTTATTGGCAAAACTTCAGTATCAGATATAGACTCTGCCAATAACGTTATTGGCAAAAGTGAAGCGGAGAAATCAGACACTGCCAATAACGTTATTGGCAAAACTGAGTCAGATGGATCATCACCATCCCCCAACCCGAATTTAAGTGTCAACCCAGATTTGAAAATTATTGAAGAAGTATTTACGGGCTTAGGGACAATGACCTGGGAGTCCTTCGTCAATAATCGCCTGCCGATACTAAACCTCCCAGAAGACATCCTCAATGTGCTGCGCTCTGGACGAATTGCCTACACCAAAGCCAAAGCCATTGCCCAAATCAAAGAGGACTCAACACGACAAACCGTTTTAGAAAAAGCCGTTGCCAATAGCTGGTCACTATCACAAATCAAAGAACACATCCAAACTCTATCACCCACTACGCCACCACCAACACCTCTCAAGTCTCGTCTAGATGCCACAATCCGCCAGGTAAAAAAAGCCCGGATTTGGGATGACCCCAACAAGCAAACTCGTCTAGAAACACTCCTGGCTGAACTGGAAACCCTCCTGGCTCTCGATTAAACGCCACTAAAACCTACGTCTATAATTCGTAAAACCCTTACCATTACTGCATTCGATAGTGTATAACCAAATACTAACCTGGCAGAACTGGAAACCCTTCTCACTCTCGATTAAACGCCACTAAAAACAACAACCATAATTCGTAAAACCCTTACCATTGCTGCATTAGAGAATGTATAACAAACCACAAAAGCAAAATTAATAAACTACACTAGCATTTAAATCTTTTGTCGCTCGCCCTTTCCTAATAATGCTAGATAAGCATAAGATTGATCAGCTACTGAACGCCTGGTTGGATTTCTTCTATCTAGAAAACCTCTCCCATGCTGAAGTTGATGCTGCCGACGATGATAACCAAATCTTTGACAAAGGCATCTCCCTAGTCGGCGACAATCTGCTTATAGAAGAATCCTTATTTAAACAACTCAAACAACAATTCCTCGCACTCAAGAAGAAAGGGAAAAATAATGACTTCCAGATGGCTGTAGCTTTGCCTCAGATTTGGCGGGCAATTGAAGGCAGTCGCCGATTTTATCCCCTGTTCAAGATTGATATTTCCAGCATCTTTCAAGGCAACTACCGCGCTAAAGGTTGGGATTTAACTTCTTTTGAGTTCCAACCCGTTCCCCCAAACTTGATGGAATTGTATCAGCTTGACGAAGAAGAAATCGAAGCCTTAGTCATAAAAGAAGGGCTGAAAGTCTTCTTAGAAACTACCTTTAAGCAATCTTTCACCAATCTGCAAGACTTTATTGACCTTGTTGACTTGCCAGTCAAACCTTACACAACCAAACGCTCTCCTTATCTGCTGCACTTTGACTTCGTTGCTTACAATTACAATCTCAAAAAAGACTTACAGAAAATATTAGAGCAGCCGCAGTGGGAGTGGGCAGATGATGGTCATCCCGCTTATGAATATCTGTTCGGGCAACCCCAACCACCACACCATGAAGTGCTGTTTCTGGGAGCTTTTCCGACTCATCCCCCCACTGACTCTCAAGCAGTAGCTCTCAAACACACCGCTATACCAATCCTTGACTCCGGTGGACAGCCTTCTCCTTCAAAGACGCAAGCGCGAACATCAAAAAATGTCGTGGTGAATCGCGGAACGACATTACAAGGCTGTCCACCGGAGTCTACGGAAAGACCCTCCCAAGAGAACCCCATCACTGCCGTTATTGGTCCTCCGGGAAATGGCAAGACTACCTTGCTGTTGCACAAAATAGCCCAGCAAGTGGTCAAACGGGCTGTGCAAGGAGCGCAAACGGGACAAGATGAAAGTAATCTGACCCTAGTTACCAGTACGAATAATCGGGCTGTCTCCAATGTTGAGCAACGATTAGCTCAAGACTTTCCAACCGACCGATTTTACTTATCAGGAGGCTCCAAAGAGTTAATCACAAAACTTGTTATACCCAAATTGCAAGCTGCCATTGATCGGTTACAAAACGAGAATTTTAACGAAACCGAATGGCAGAGTGTGTCTGAAAAATTGTTGGCTGGAGTCAACCAACTACATTCTCAACTGGAGCTTGACCAACGACAACTTCAACAACGGGCAGAAGATGAACAACTGCTTCGAGAGCTTGTTGAGGATATTCAAGCAAAGTCTCGTGAGATAGAAACGCCCCAGATTGACCAACAACTTCAAGAGCAGCTACCATATTCTAAACCCGACTACTCCCAATTCCCACTGGAAGCCTACCAGATGATTCAGCCGCACCTTGAAAGTGCTTGGCGATCGCTTCCGTGTGTAGACCGCTCCCAATTTAATCATAAAAATGGTAATTGGTGGGTGCGATTGCGGCACTGGCTCACAACACTCTGGCAAAAGCTGACCAGAACCAGTGAACGGCACATCGTAAAACGCTTGCACAAACAGATTTCAGCTCCGGTTCTGGCTACCCTAGCAACACCCTTTCCCTTTCAAATTCCTCTCACCAGGGAGTCTTTGTCTGCTGCTTGCTCCTCAGTCGCTTTACTGCTAGAAGCAGCGCACCAGTGGCACGCCAAATTTCAGAAATTGGCTGACACTCAAACCCATTTAGACTCGCTCCAACGCTGTCAAGATGACCTTGTTGCTCAGAAACAACAAGTTGAAAAACGGTTGGCTGGCTATCCCACTCAAGATTTTTACACTCGCTTCTACACCGAACAGCACCCGCTTGCTGTGCAATTATTTGAGTGGTCTTGGCAGTATCTGCAACTCCAAGCACTACAACGCAAGCATGAAGTTATTGCCTCCTTAAAGACTTACATTAGTGTTTTGAGTGGCGAATGGGAAGCTTACCGCTCCTTTGGGCGGGATTGGCAAAATATTTACTCTGACCTCAGCCTGTTGTTTCCAGTTATCACTTCAACGCTGCACTCTGTCCGCAATCTACTCCCCTATCCCGACAGCGGCTGTATTGACCAGCTGATTGTCGATGAAGCTGGGATGATTCCCGTACATCAGCTATTTCCTGCCCTCGTGCGCTGCCAAAAGGCTCTTGTGGTGGGCGACCCCTTGCAGTTGGAGCCAGTCATTAGCTTTAGCAAACAAACTCTAGAACAATATTGCACACAGGCTTTTTTCAAACGGGGACTTAGCGAGTCGGACTATGACCGTTACAGTCCGACAGCTTGCGACACAGCAACCGCGTATCATCGAGCAGCAGGAGCTAGTGGTCAATCGGGAGACTTGGGGAACGGGATTATTCTTAAAGAACACCACCGCTGTGTTCCACCCATTATCACTTTTTCAGATCGGCTCTGTAACTATGGCTTAATCATCAAAACCCCTGACAAAGCTTCTGCACTTGGTCCCAACTTGATTGCCTACCACGTCGAGGGAAAGTACGAATCCCACACGAACCCTGAAGAAACGAGAGCCGTCGAAGCAATTATTGAGGAGCTGCTTAAGTATGGTTACTGCATCGATTCGCCAGACTCAGAGAAGACGATTGGGGTAATTTCGCCTTATCGTCGTCAAGCCAACGCCCTTGGGTCTCGTTTATGCTCACGCTGGGAAGATTTTAACAATAACAGCATTGGGACAATTCACACCTTTCAAGGGGGCGAGAAATCGGTGATTCTCCTATCTACCCGCCAGTGCCGTAAAGAAGATTCGCTGTGGTTTATTAATCGCCGACCGAATCTGCTTAATGTGGCAGTGAGTCGTGCCAAAGAATTATTTATTTTGGTGGGGAATTTAGAGCATCTGGAGCAGGGAGGTGGTCACACCAAGATGCTAGTGGAGCATATTCGGCAACACGGGGAAATTCGCTCGTTACCGTGAGTGCCTGCCGATTGTGGGGACAGCGTATCTATATTTCAGCTATTATTTTTTGATTTGAAATTGGAGCAAAGCGACGATCAAAGAAAGCCTCCACCATCTCCCCCTAAAATATAATATTTATACTTACTACGGAATTTGTAAAATCATTCAGCTTTTACACTCCTCCAAAGCACAATTAAGCAGGAGAGATTGATAAAGGACAAGCCGATGGCTTACGCAATCTTCCGCATTGAAAAACAAAAAACTTGGGGACAAATTGCATTAAGTGCCAGTCACGCCCAGCGTACCAGAGAAACACCTAATGCTGACCCCAATCAAGAAAATATCTGGCTGATTGGCAATCCTAAACAGGATTTAGTACAGGCTGTGCGCTTACGCATCGGCGAGCAAACGATTCGTAAGAATGCAGTACTTTGTGTAGATATGTTACTGGCTGCCTCTCCAGAATATTTTCGTCACGACAATATGGCAAAAGCAGGGGTGTATGAGGATGACAGATTAGAAGCTTGGGTGAAGCTGAACGAGCAGTGGTTGAGTGAGCGATTTGGCGATCGCGTTGTGTCCGCTGTCCTGCACCGAGATGAAGCCACTCCCCATATTCAGGCTCACTTGGTTCCCATTGATGAAAAAGGCAAACTCAACTGTAATGGCATCTTTGGCTCTCCCAAAATTTTGAGGAAATGGCAAGATGATTATGCCGATGCGATGCAGCCACTCGGTTTAGAACGGGGGATACGGGGCAGTAAGGCTACACACATCGACATCCAGCAATATTACAGCAACATCAACTCTGACCATACGTTGGATATGGACGTGCTGCTCGACAAAGCCAGAGATAGAGATAGAGCCGAACGTCAGCGTAGGGAGATGGAAGCCACTGCTAAAGCAGCACAAGCGTCAGCTGACCGATTGAGGCAACAAAACCAGCGGTTGCAATTACAAATTCGCAAGCTCAAGAAGCAGCTAGCTTCATTTGAGGAACAGCTGCAAGACATCCCTTTAGAAGATGTGGCTTATGAACTTGGGTTGTCAGGCAATAATGATTTGGAGAATCGCTGGATTGGTGCGGGTATTACACTGGAAATAAACGGAACTAAGTTCTCCGACTCTGGGACACAAACCGATGGTGAGGGTGCGATAGAACTGGTGCAGCACGTTATGGACTATGACTACCCCTCAAGCGTTGCTTGGTTAGCTGATAGATTTGGGGAGACAAAAGCGATCGCTGCCACCACAGCTAAGTCCCAACGACAAGCGGCTGATATTATTGCTACCTACACCGTTCCACAATTTGAACCACCACTACCAGATGAAGATAAGTGGTTGGGGGTGAGACACTACCTAGTCGAGACGAAGGGATTGAGAGAAGACTTGGTGGACAAGACGCACTCTGTAGGGCGCATCTATGCTGATGCCCAAGGAAATGCTGTATTCTTGCAACAAGCGATGGACTGCACTGATGGACAACTTAGGCGCGGTAGTGTCACGGGAGCCAGTCTAAAGGGAAGTGGTTTTAATGGGTTAGCACTCGGTTCAAGTCGAGAATCAGGCTGGTTTGGGGTGGGGCTAGGTCAGGGAGACGTGCAAAGAATTGCCCTAGTAGAGTCTCCTATTGAGGTTTTGTCAATAGCTTCGTTGTACCCCAATCCCAAAGTCCCCACTCTCTATTTGGCAACAAATGGAACTGATGCTCTGCCAATGGAGCTAATGCACTCCTTGATGTCGCGTGGCGGTGAAATCTTTGTAGCTTCTAGTGCTGGTGAGTCGGGGGAAAAGCTAGCTCAACAAGTGATGGAACAACTGCCTGAAGCAACCAGAGTTAATCCCCAACTGGGTGAAACTTGGAATGAACAGCTACGAATTAGTCAACAGCAAGTTCGAGAGCAGATGAATAGACAAGCGCAACAGAAACAGAAATCTATTGGTGGTGGGGGAATGGAGCTTTAATGGGTTGTTGGATGGGAACAATTGCAGGCGATGGTCTCTTATAGTACCGCCGTTGGCAGATCAAAAAGCGTCCAGGAGAGCCTTGCAAAAACCCACGACAAATGGGGACAGGCTTGTAATGTCGTTCCGCTTTTTCCCCACGACTATTTTTGATGTTCGCGCTTGCGTCTTTGAAGGAGAAGCCTGTCCCCATTTGGCTCGCGGTCCCGACTCGCCGCAGCGTCTCCGCGATTGAGAAGTGAAGCCGACGCACAACGCCAGGCATCGCTTCCCTTGAAGTTGGAACCTCTTAAAATCAAGAGGAGTGGAGCCTAGAAGAGGGATGCGGTTATGGAAGAAGGCTCTCCCCAGAAAATTTCATTCCTTCCGTGAGTTCGTAATTCTTTTAGTCCACCATGTGTAGTCCACCATGTGTCCGTCCCTTGACCACCCCATCCCCATCAAATCACTTCATGCATTTTCATCTGCCAATAACGTTATTGGCAATTATCGCCATCAAATTACTTCATGCATTTTCATCTGCCAATAACGTTATTGGCAACGTGACTGTTGAAAAAGGAGAGAACGTAACATTTAGCAAAAATTGTACGTGCTCGAAAAACTGGAAATACGGTTAATCGCACTTCTTAAATTCAGGATTACCGCACCTAAATTTTGACTGAATAAAAGGTAGTAACAATACGAATTTATTGGGTACGGTTTTCCCTAAAATGTCTAGCTCAAAAAGTGGGGTGATGCGGATATCGTTTTGCGTTCGCCTAAGAACAACTGGTACGTTATGGATGTAAAATACCCTAACGGTACAAAAATTTATCATGAGTGGATGTAACGCGCCCGATAATTACCATGACCGATTCTGAGGCTGATAACCAAAAACTACAAACGCAACTCGCCCAAACGTACCGTCAGCTACCACCACTAGAAGAAAAGATTGTTCAATTGTTCTCGGTAATTTACGAACCGATCAACAGAACTTCGTTCTTAGACTGTTTGAATTACATCGGTGCACGCGATCAAAATTACAAGCCTTTCACTAACGCTACATTAAAGCCCTATATTGATGGATTGCTAGCAGCAGGCTTGCTGGTTCAAGAACAAGGACAGGGGCCTCAGTGCCATCCGTTACTGGTAGAGATTGCTACTCGCTCGGCAGTGAAAGCCGGATGTTTTGAAGTCATGGCAAAAACCGTGCATGATAAGTTAGGAGTAAAAGCTCGTTGGCAAGATGGGCCACTGTATTTCACAAGAGAAAGCCAATTTATCAGAGAAGTCCGTATTGGCTTTTACAGCCATAATCTCAGTTTTATTCAAAAACAAGTTGAAGAATATAACAAATACAATCGCTACAACAAAGATAAGATATCTCTAGAAAATATCTTCGAGGAGATTTGCACTAACCCATTCGATGCAGATTGGTTTCGCACCCTGCCACAAGAATTGTATGACAACTGCATATCTATCATCCTCATCAATGCAGCGCTCTTATGTTCTCCCGCCGATGAAGCCTTTGCCCTACTTCAAGAAGAATGCGCTACAGTCGCTGGACATTCCTCAGATTACTTGCACCTAATTTTGACAGAACAACTGCTGCTACGAGGTTGTATACAAGAAGCAGAAGAGAGTTTGGAGTGCATATCCGACGATTATCGAGCGGAAGCCGCCGTATACAAGGGTTGGTTGAATTTTTTACGTGGCGATAATCAGCGATCGCTTGCTGATTACACTGCTGGGATCAAATCCCTCAAGAAAGCCACAGGCAAGCGTCAGGTGTATTTTAGCACTATGGGCGGCTTGTTTTTTATCTTAGCACTGTTAAAAGATGGTTCGCGGGATAGTCTCCAAGAAGCACTTGATTACACCAGTCTGCTTGCACGTCAGTCAGACCATTGGCTGAGGTCGATTTATGCACAGTTGAAAATCTTGCTGCAAGTCCAATTAGGCGACATCGCGCAAAAAGAATTCATCCTCAGCAACCGTATCTTATTCCCTGAAGAACATAACAGCCTAGAAACCCTGTTTTTCGCTCTGTGCCATTACTGGGTAGATGCCGACAGAGCCAAAAAGCACCTGCCCAGATTGTTAGAGGAATTCTACCAGCAAGCTGTGGCATCTGGTTATCACTGGCTGGCGATGGAGAGTGCAGAACTATTATCCCGACTCAAACCGAACAGTAGCTATGAAACCCAGGCAGAAATCCTGGGCGAAGATATCGGTATAGACAGCATTATTGACGTGATGCAGCCACAAGAACCTTGGGAGATGTGCTTAAACGCACTGGCAAATCTCCAGAAGGAACCGCAAGCACCTGTAAAAGCTGAAGCAGAACTGCGCTTGGCATGGTTTATTACTTTCTACCCCAGCAAATGTGTCTTACAACCCCGCGAACAAAAGGTTAACGCCAAAGGCGAGTGGAGTAAAGGTCGCCCGATAGCCATCAAGCGTTTAAGCGCTCACCTGGGTGAGTTTGATTATCTCACGCCCCAGGATATCCGGGTATGTGGCTGCATTGAAACATTTACTTCTTACGACTACGGATATCACGGCAAAACTGAGTATACTTTCAGCGCCAAGGCAATCTCTGCATTAATTGGACACCCCTTGGTATTTTGGGAAGATGCACCAACCACCCGCGTGGAAATTGTCAAGGGAGAACCGGAACTAATTGTCAAAAAAGGCAGACGAGATCGCTTAACTTTAGAATTTTCTCCCAAACTAGAGGCATCACAGAATATCCTCACTGTCAAGGAAACCCCAACCCGCATCAAGGTAATTGAAATTAGTACCGAACATCGACGCATTGCCGAGATTATCGGCAAGGAAAATCGGCTCTTAGTCCCTGCTACTGCTGAGAAGCAAGTCTTAGCCGCCATCAATGCTGTCTCTGGAATCGTCACCGTGCATTCTGACATCGGTGGTGGAATGGAGGGAGCAGAAGTTGTACCAGCCCAAACTATACCCCATATTCACCTGTTGCCTGCCAATGCCGGATTGAAAGTATCCCTGCTATCTCGTCCCTTTGCCCAAGGTGGCCCCTACTACCGCCCAGGTACGGGAGGTGAGACTGTAATTGCAGAGATTGACGGCAAGCGGCTGCAAACCAGACGAAATCTGCATGAAGAGAAGCAGCTTGCCAATGCCGCCATAAAAGCCTGTCCCACCTTGACTCGTGCTGAAGAACAAGATGGTGAATGGCTCATAGAAGATCCAGAAGACTGTTTGGAACTGCTGCTACAACTCCAAGCACTCTTGGACACTGTAGTACTGGAATGGCCGGAAGGAGAAAAACTGCGTGTCAAGCACCAAGCTGACCTCAAAGATTTTCAGATGACTATTCAACGCCAGCAGGACTGGTTTGCTGCCACTGGCGAATTGAAACTGGATAAAGACCTAGTGCTGGATATGCAGCAACTACTAGAACTATTGGATAAAACCCCAAGTCGTTTTATCCCCCTTGGTGACGGTCAATTCCTGGCTTTAACCCAAGCGTTTCGCAAACGTCTTGATGAATTGCGGGCGTTTTCAGAAAAACATAGTAAAGGTATACGCTTTCACCCCTTGGCAACATTAGGCTTAGAGGATTTCGTAGACTCCGTGGGCAAGGTGAAAGCAGACAAACACTGGAAGGCACACATCGAGCGTCTCAAGGAAGTGCAAAGCCTCCAACCAAAACTCCCCTCTACGTTCCAAGCTTCCCTGCGCGACTACCAAATGGAAGGGTTCAGTTGGCTGGCGCGTCTGGCACACTGGGGTGTGGGAGCCTGCTTGGCAGACCAAATGGGACTCGGTAAGACCGTGCAGGCATTGGCTGTTATCCTCAGAAACGCTCAATCAGGGCCAACCCTGATTGTTGCCCCCACTTCGGTGTGTATGAATTGGGTGAGTGAGGCGCAGAGATTTGCCCCTACTCTTAATATCGTGCAATTTGGTGGGAGCGTTCGCGAAGCGTCGCCTACGGCGAGTCGCCAGCAATTACTCAACAACTTGCAACCATTTGATATGTTGGTGTGCAGCTACGGTCTTTTGCAACAGGAAGAAGTATCCCAAATGCTCTCTATGGTGCAGTGGCAAACGATTGTGCTGGATGAAGCCCAGGCAATCAAAAATATGACCACCAAACGTTCTCAGGCTGCAATGAACCTCAAAGGTAGTTTCAAACTGATTACCACCGGGACTCCGATTGAGAACCACCTCGGCGAACTGTGGAATTTGTTCCGCTTTATTAATCCTGGGTTACTGGGTTCCTTTGAAAGCTTCAATCAACGCTTTGCTATCCCCATTGAGAAATTTCAAGATAAACTTGCACGCAACAAACTGAAAAAACTCATTCAACCATTTCTGTTGCGTCGCCTGAAAAATCAGGTGCTGGAAGAATTGCCGAATCGTACCGAAATTCTGTTACATGTGGAGTTGAGTCGGGAGGAAATGGCTTTCTATGAAGCGTTGCGCCGTGAGGCAATATCTAAACTGACGGAAAGTGAGGCAACTGCTGGCCACAAACATCTGCAAGTGCTGGCAGAAATTATGAGACTCCGCCGCGCTTGTTGTAATCCTAGTCTGGTGATGCCTGACACTGAACTATCCAGCTCGAAATTGCACCTTTTTGCTGAGGTGCTGGGGGATTTACTGGAGAATCGGCATAAGGCTTTGGTGTTTAGTCAGTTTGTTGACCATTTGCACATCATCCGCGATTATCTGGATAAGCAAGGTATTAATTATCAATACTTAGACGGCAGTACCCCAGCTCCAGAGCGTAAAAAACGGGTGGATGCTTTCCAGGCTGGGTCAGGAGATGTGTTTTTGATTAGCCTGAAGGCGGGCGGTACTGGTCTCAATCTTACTGCCGCTGATTACGTCATTCACATGGACCCCTGGTGGAATCCCGCCGTCGAAGACCAAGCCTCAGACCGTGCCCATCGCATCGGTCAACAACGCCCGGTGACTATCTATCGCCTAGTAGCGAAAGATACTATTGAAGATAAGATTGTGGACTTGCATCAGCACAAGCGAGATTTGGCAGACAGTCTGCTGGAAGGTACTGATATCAGTGGCAAGATATCGACAGAGGCGTTACTGGAGTTGATTGGGGTATAACCGAGAGTTGATGGATGCCTTGCAGCAAGCGGGTTGTGCAAAGATTTACTCAGATCATATAAGTGGAGTGAAAGCAGCCTAACCGATACCACTTGTTTATTTTAAGTTGCCTGCTTATAAACTATCTCGTGGAGGCAAGTGCCGATTTCACTTCTTCTTTCCAAAATTTCAGCGTGAAGCGACTTTCACCCCAAATAGGTAGAGAGAAAAGACATTCTCGCAACCATTTTGGGTGTGGTGTGGGCGTAAAAAATCCTCGACTCGAATGAAGAGTGAATTAAGCTGGATTTAGCAGACGATATGTTTTAAAACCTCAAAACTTGAAGAAGGTGAACATCCACCACCAGATCGCCAATTTTAATTTCAACCCGGAGTCGCTGGCGTATCCCTTACCGGTACCGTTAACTTTACACCCAGCTGAGGTTTACTTGCGATCCTTGGGTGAAGGTTCCCGACGCACGATGCGCGAAGCTCTCAATAATATAGCGAAACTCCTCACTAACGATGCTTGCGATGCAACAACTATTGATTGGTCGAAACTAAGATACCAACACACGGCTGCGGTTAGGTCGGTGTTAATGGAAAAATACAGTCCGGCAATGGCTAACAAGATGTTATGTGCGTTGCGGCGAACTTTAAAGGAAGCATGGCGGTTGGGGTTGATGTCCACGTCGGAGTATGGACGAGCGACTGATATTGAATCTGTGCGGGGGAAGAGTTTACTGAAAGGGCGATCCCTTGATCCGGAGGAAATTACTGCATTATGGGATGATTGTATACGGGATAACTCAAATTTGGGGGCGAGGGATGCGGCGCTGCTGGGAGTTTTGACGGTGGGGTTGCGCCGTAGTGAAATCGCGCACCTTGATTTGAGCGATTTTAAGCCGCGCGGTCGGTCGCTGACTATCCGCGAAGCTAAGGGGCGTTCGGAGCGAATTGTATACTTACCATTAGCTAGTGTACGGGCTGTACAAGATTGGTTGCTTATCAGGGGGAAAGAGGCGGGAGCGTTGTTTTATCCGTTGGATAAGGGACATAAAATTATACCAAGACGGATGAGCGAGCAGGGGGTATTGCGGGCTTTGCAGCGACGGGGGGAACGTGCGGGTGTCGAGGGGTTTACGCCGCACGATTTTAGAAGAACTTTTATTGGTAATTTATTAGATGCAGGTGCGGATATTGTGACTGTAGCTCACCTTGCAGGTCATGCGTCGCCAAACACTACGAGTAAGTATGATAGGCGATCTGAAGCGGCGAAGAAACGGGCGGTTGATTTGCTGGATGTACCTTATAGGGGGCGGGGTAAAGGTAATTAGGGACTTCCAAAAAATAAATTATGCCATTATCAATAAGGATAATCATTCCAATGGGGTAAAGGGGCTGCCGACGGCAGCCCCTTTACCCCCTTTTGTAGTAATTTAAGGGAGATCCAAAAAATAAAATATCCAGCCCTCCGGGTTCATCAGTTCGACGGGACGTAAACCGACTCCTGAGACTGATTCACCGTCAAACCTAGATGCCCCTATCCGCAACCAACCATTTCAATACACGGCTGGATATTTTATTACTTGTAAGTGCCTAAGGTATTGAACTTTAGTATGAATTTAGATTCCAACCTTAGTTGGAGCCAACTTTACATTGATATATGGACTTATTTATCAATCATTCTATTGTACAAAAGTTTCAACTTAGAGTGGACGACAAGTTAGAGTTAATTGCATATATTTAATTCAGGCAAATATTGAGAGCAATTTAGTTGCAATATTTCAGTTTACTTGACACAAAGAGAGTAAGAAGAGGGTTGTATGCTCAATGCTGATGTTGAACATACAGTATCAGTGAGCTTTGATCGTGACCTGATATTTCCCAATTCCTGCCTGATATATCTAAAAAAATGTACATTGCTCGCATCAATGTTCGCGTTTTGGCAACAGCACGATCGGCTTTACGTCATCGTCAGATCAATTGTGTTATTGATTTTTATTCATGGTCTTCTGGCAACAGAATAATTTCTCAGTATTTCAAACAGCTTAGATCATCTACTAATTGAGTCAGTAATCTCAATCAATATTTCGTTGAGGATAATTTTATGACACGTATGTCATTACTAGTTGAAGATGATTTTGAGTATTCCAAAGTTCCAACTCAGAGTAACTTTTTTGGAAAGTCTCCTATTAATCATGCACTTACTGCTGTCGCCCAAGAGGTCGCTAGATTGCTTCAACACGCAAATCCTGTTCAAGCTGATGGCAGTAACCACGCTGGAACAATTGCAATTAGAGCCATCGAACCAGAATACAGCCAAATCCTTACTGTTGAACCGTTAACTGAGCGCGAGTTAGAGATATTGCAACTGATTGTTGACGGGTACAGCAATGATGGAATTGCCCAAAATTTGTACATCAGTACAGGTACGGCGAAAACCCATGTTCGCAATATTTTGAAGAAATTCTGTGCGAGCGATGCCGAAGGCAAGGCTTCTCTACGAGAGGCTACGCCAACGCCAACACACTCAGGTAGCAATCCAGGCGCTGCGTGCGATCAGGTCTTGTCCACTTAAAAGATAATGCTGTTTAATTCTCACTCATAAGGAGTCAAATCTATGTTATGCAAACACGAAACTGTGAAAGTTTTTCCATCCCATGTTGAAGCAGAAACCGCCGTATTAGAACTGCAAAAAGCGGGCTTCGATATGCAAAAGATTTCGATCATCGGTAAAGACTATCAAACCACTGAACATATCCGTGGCTTTCTCACCTGGAAAGATACGGCTAAAGCTGGAGCCGGAGAAGCAGGGTATTGGGGCAGCTTTTTTGGTGGACTATTTGGCATTCTCACAGGGGTTGGTTTGCTGTTTATTCCAGGAGTCGGCCCTGTGATTGTAGCTGGACACGTTGCTGGAGTGCTGGCAGGTTGGCTCGAAGGTATGGTTGTAGGGGGTGTAGGATCTGCTGTGGCAGGGGGGCTGGTAGGTGCCCTTGTAGGATTGGGAATTCCCAAAGAGCAAGCCCTGAAGTACGAGACAGAAATCAAAGCTGGTAAGTTCATGGTGATTGTCTCAGGCACAGATGAGGAAATTGATCGAGCGCAACAGATTCTAACTAGGGTAAATCCTAAAGTTGCTCAAGAAGTTGTTGTTTAAATTAATAGCAGCCACACCCTGTAATGTCATATTTTATTTCTGACCTAATCTCTTAATTATGCCGTCTCTAAAGCTCTGGAACGATCAGAGCTTTATCTTTATCACAGGAATCAGTCGTTAGCGTACATTTTGGTTCCAATGCTACTCGTGCATGATTGCTCGCTGCTGTTTATCCACCATTTACTAAAATGAATTCTTCTCGCCCTACAGTGATTGTCGGAGCAGGCTTCGTAGGTCTTTTTACAGCGTTGCATCTGCGTCATCAGCAAGACCTGCGGTCGATCATTTTGATTGATCCGCAAGAGCGGTTTGTCTTCAAGCCGATGTTGTATGAACTATTGACAGGTGAATTGTCAGAAGATGCCGTTTGTCCGACTTATAAAGAGTTGTTGCAAGGCAGTGATATCAACTTTGTACAGGACAAAGTAATAGCACTCAACCTGCAAGAAAAACGTCTCACGTTAGCTTCTGGCTCAGATTATAATATCTATGATCATCTGGTCTTAGCTGTTGGCAGTATTCAGGGTTATTTAGGAACAGAAGGCGCACAAAAAAACGCATTTGCATTTCGGACACAAGAGAATGCGATCGCTCTGGAACGCCAGTTACGAGAATGCTTGCAACGTGCTAGCCAAACGGATGACGAAACACAACGGCGATCGCTCCTCACGTTTGCTGTCGTTGGGGCAGGCCCGACAGGGGTAGAAATGGCGGCAACCTTGGCAGATTTATTACCCAACTGGTACGCCCAACTCGGCGGCGATATTCGTCAGATTCGCATTGTCTTAATCAATCATGGCAAGACGATCCTCGCAGGCGATGTCAACGCGGGTTTGCAGGAAGAGGCTCTCCACGCTTTCAGAACTCGAACAGTACCTGTTGAGTTGATATTAGGCGTAGGGGTGAAAGCGGTTGCTCAAGACCACCTGGAGTATCAACCTGCCAACAGTACTGAGATAAAAACGCTGTTGACTCAAACCACCATCTGGACAGCCGGGACTGCCGTGAACCCACTCATCCAAAATCTCAAGTCCCAAATTCCCGCAGATCACCTGGATAAGCATGGGCTACCACTTGTCACTTCAACTCTGCAACTGCTGGATTTTCCAGAAGTGTTTGCCGCAGGCGATTGCGCGGACGTGCAGCCACAACCCTTACCGGCTCTAGCGCAGGTGGCATATCAGCAAGGTGCGAGCATTGCCCACAATTTGATTGCCCTTGCTAAAGGAGCATCCCCTAGCCCAGCCCATGTGAATCTTCGGGGTACGCTAATGAAATTGGGTTTAGGAAATGGGGTAGCAAACTTGTTTCACAAAGTGCAGATAACTGGCAAACCTGGCGATTTAATTCGCAGTGCAACGTATTTGGAAATGCTGCCCACCCCACTGCATGACTTTAAGGCAACCACAGAATGGCTCAAGGAAGAAACTTTCCATCGCTATCACAGACCCAAGATGAAGCCAGAAACCACCGCAAAACAGCCTCTCTCTTCGGTTGAATAACGAGAGCGATCGCTCATCCAGCTGTGTATGCCACTGGATTAGAGTGGACAACCTCCTCACTGCCGCCAAGCGAAAACTTTGAAGAGATTCCCATCATCATCTCAGAACCCTATGGTTACAGGGAATCTGACAGATTGACAGTTGATCAATCATCTATTTAAAGAGAACCACTGATGAAGACACGAACAACAAAACGATTGGTTGCTGGAATCTTAACGATTGGCATGATTGGACTGCTACGCTCGCAGCCTCTCTTCGCGCTTCCAGTCAGCCAAGCTCAACCAAATCCCTCTCAATATTATGTACTTTCCTACCGGGGCAGTTGGACGGGAACCTTCCGTACTGTCGGTTCTCAGGGGCAGATACTCGTATTTATTGATCCTGCCGGCAAACTGTACGGAAGTTTGAAGTCTAATGATGGTGAGAACTTTGCTCAAATTAGCGGTTACCATCGCGGAAGTAAGTTTCATCTGATTTTCACCCCTCCACCCAGCAGCCTTAACCAGTTTGGCACCGCTAGTCCTTACACCGTTGATGCAACCGCAAAGTGGGAGCAAGGGGTGAGTCGATTTGTCATCTCAGCCCCAACTAGAACGGGTCACTCACAATTATATACATTTGAGAAATCAATCGATAAAACAGTACATCGAACGGAGTTGCGATCTCCTCTAGCGAGGCTTAAGCCCATCGCCTCCCTTTTCACTAAAAGTGAATTTAACGCAACTACAAGCAATTCGAGAAACCATTCGGGATGCTAAAAAAGTCGCTACCTGCCTCGGCTTTGACCCACGCTTTTTGCATTCCACCGGACAGGCTTATAAGGGTGGAACCAACAGAGGTGTGTTTTTCCAAATCACCTGTGATGATGCCACAGACATTCCTGTGCCTCTGGGGTTGTGAAAGCAGCTCAAGCACGGGGAGATTTTCAAGTTTTGGTAGAACGCGATCAACGGGCATTGCGACTCCATCTGGAGAAAAATGTTGAAGCTAGATTGAACATTTTGAGGCAAGCGATCAAGCAAATTTTGTAAGCCCTTTTGCACAGGTGATGTACTTGAGCAGGAAGGATGAAATATTGCTGTTCTGTTAATGAACCAGAATCTTATCTCTAATCAGAACCGACTCTATGCAAACGAGAATTACATTGGAGAAAAATTATGCAGATGGGAGTGATTGGTCTAGGACGTATGGGTGCGAACATTGTTCGGCGACTGCTGCAAAATAACCATGAATGTGTGGTGTTCAATCGCACACCTGACAAAGTGAAACTACTTGCATCAGAAGGGGCGATCGGCACTTACAGCTTGGATGATTTTGTCCAGAAGCTCAATAAACCTCGTGCGATTTGGTTGATGGTGCCAGCCGGAGAACCAACCGAGCAGATGGTGAAGGAACTGGCTGCAAAACTGGATTCCGGCGACATCTTAATTGATGGCGGCAACTCTTACTACATTGACGATATTCAACGGGCAAATGATCTGATGCAAAAGGGCATTCACTACCTAGATGTGGGAACCAGCGGCGGAGTGTGGGGTTTGGAGCGGGGTTATTGCATGATGATTGGTGGATCTCAGATGGTGGTTCAGTATCTCGATCCCATTTTTAAATCATTAGCTCCCGGACGGGGTGATATTCCGCGTACTGTTGGACGGGAAAAGGTGGGCGGTACAGCTGAAGAAGGCTATCTGCACTGCGGATCGAATGGGGCGGGGCATTTTGTCAAGATGGTGCATAATGGCATCGAATATGGCTTGATGGCAGCCTACGCAGAAGGATTGAATATCTTGCATCACGCCAATGTGGGTAAGCAGAACCGTGTGGCTAATGCTGAAACGACCCCCCTCCGCAATCCTGAACACTATCAGTATGACTTTAATCTGCCTGATATTGCCGAAGTTTGGCGACGGGGCAGTGTAATTGCCTCCTGGCTACTGGATCTAACTGCGATCGCCCTTCTGGAACAACCAGACCTATCAGGCTTTGGGGGGCGCGTGTCTGATTCAGGCGAAGGACGCTGGACGATTGCAGCCGCCATTGACGAAGGCACTCCTGTCCCTGTACTCAGCGCAGCCCTGTATCAACGGTTTAGCTCACGCGGCGAAAATGATTTTGCGGATAAGCTACTGTCTGCCATGCGTTTCCAGTTTGGCGGACACGTAGAACAACAGGCGGAGATAAAATCATGATGAGCGCCACTGCACCTCAGTCTCAAGTTGAAAGCTCGGTTCATCCGGCTGAACCTTTTGCGATCGTCATCTTTGGTGCTGCCGGAGATTTAACCAAGCGTCTGCTGATCCCTGCCCTTTATAACTTGAAACGCAGTAATTTATGGTGCAAAAGCAAGCTCAGTTCGTGACGACATCCTACGAAGAGGAAAAATTTGCCAATGCAGTCGAACAGTTTATTTTAGGAAGCAATGCCGCAGACATCCCCAAAAAGCGTCTTCGATCAACGCTTTAACGCTGCAATGAATGAAACAGTCTGTCTATGCTGTTCTAGTTTACTCCTGCGGCACATTCGTCACCATCAGGTGCATTGGTTTTGCCGACGCTGTTGGCAAGATATGTCGTAAGCGGAAAGGAAAGAAGTTTTACCAAACAATAATTTTAGGAGAAACACAATGACTCATCGAGTAAAAGAAATTCTTAGTTGGTATGGCAGTGACAATCCCGGAACGTTGACTAATTTAGCCCGGTTGCTAAATCATGGCAAACTAGCTGGAACTGGCAAAGTCGTTATGCTGCCTGTGGATCAAGGCTTTGAGCATGGGCCAGCTAGCAGTTTTGCGCCCAATCCACCAGCCTATGATCCTCGCTATCATTTTGAGTTAGCGATCGCAGCAGGATGCAATGCCTATGCCGCACCGTTAGGATTTTTGGAAGCGGGAGCGCGAGAATTTGCAGGTGAAATTCCCCTAATTCTGAAAGCCAATGATCACGATGTGTTACTAGCTGAGTCAGACCCAACGCAAGCACTCACTGGCAGCGTGGAGGATGCGCTGAGGTTAGGATGCGTGGGGATCGGCTTCACTATCTATCCAGGTTCAGCCCATCGGTTTGAGATGTATCAGCAGATTCGAGCCTGTGCCGAGGTAGCAAAGCGGCATGGATTGGTCGTGATGATTTGGTCTTATGCGCGGGGATCGGGTTTAAGTAAAGTGGGTGAGACAGCGATCGATGTGATTGGCTATGCGGCTCAGATTGCGGCTCAATTGGGCGCTCACATCATCAAAGTGAAACTGCCCAACGAACACGTTGAACAGGATGCAGCCCGCAAGGTGTATGAGCAAGAGCAAATTCCGATCGCAACATTATCTGAACGAGTGCATCATGTCGTGCAATGTGCCTTTAACGGACGGCGGATTGTCATTTTTTCGGGTGGGCCGATCGACAGTGATGATGCTTTCCTCAATGAAGTTCGTGCCATTCATGCCGGACATGGATTTGGTTCGATTATCGGACGCAATTCTTTCCAGCGTTCCAAGCCAGATGCACTGCGATTGCTCAACACAATCATGGATATTTACAGTGAACAGTCTGAGACCATTCGCACTCCTGCACTGACCTAATTTGTCTATCAAGACTGTTTTGATGAGTTTGCAATCGAAATCGATCAAAACAGCCTAAAAATTGGGTTTGTTGTCTCTATTACGAACCGACTCCTCACCTTGAAGCAATCTTCCCCACCCCAATATGCCTGACTTTTTTCATCGCTTGCATTTCTCTACTGCTGCCAGGAAAGCTAGATTATGAGAAAATCACGTCCAAAGCCTACCCTATTAAAAGATTATCGCGTCACCATTCCTGCTTCCTTTTTTGGCATGATTCTGGGTTTAGCAGGATTAGGCAGTTGCTGGCGAGTAGCTGCTAAACTTTGGCACTTGCCTACCTGGATTGGCGAAGCAATTATGCTGCTGACAATTGCAATCTGGCTCGTGTTGTTGCTGCTTTATGTCGGCAAATGGCTGTGGGCGAGAGCAGATGCCTTAGCTGAATTTGAGCATCCTGTTTTGTGTTGCTTTATCGGATTAGTGCCTGTGTCTACGATGTTTGTGGCACTGGCGATCGCACCCTACTCTCGTGCGATCGCCATCACATTATTTGTTGTCGGTGCAATTGGTCAGTTAAGCTTTGGCGTGTATCGTTCCGGTCAGCTATGGATGGGAGGACGTAAGCCAGAAATAATTACACCCATTCTCTACCTCTCTACAGTCGCGGGTAGTTTTGTCAGTACGATCGTTGCTAGTACCCTCGGTTATCGAGAGTGGGCCCCGTTGTTTTTTGGAGGAGGGCTGTTTTCGTGGCTAGCACTGGAGTCAATGATTATGCAGCGCCTCTACTTGTTAGAAGCGTTGCCTAAACCACTACGTCCAACGCTGGGCATTCAACTTGCCCCCCCTGTCGTTGGCTGTGTTGCTTATTTGAGTATCACCAGTGGTCAGCCCGATGCCTTTGCCCAGTTCCTCTTCGGCTATGGAGTGTTGCAAGCGCTGATTCTACTACGGCTGCTACCGTGGTTGTTTCAACAACCCTTTACAGCTTCCTATTGGGCATTCACCCTCGGCATTGCCGCCCTGTCGCTGGCATCCTTGCGCCTTGTTGAACGCGGCATGACTGGAATGATGCAAGAATTGGCACTATTGCTATTCATGAGCGCAAATATTGCGATCGGCAGTATTGCTCTAGGGACAGTGCGGCTCTTGCTGCGGGGCAAATTACTAAGCTAATGATCATTCATTTTTCCAGAACATATTGGGAGTAGAACTTATGGCTGCAACAACTAAGCAAAATGACACTAAATCGTTCGTTTACTCAACTCGAATTGATATTCCTGTAGAAATCCGATCACAACTAGATAACCCAAGTTGCGGGTTATAAAATTCTGAATACTTCGTGACCATTGATTGAAACAAATGCACATGAAAAACTAGCGGTGGCGTTATGGACGACCGGAAATTAGAGTCACGTCGCTTCGCTCCGAATTCAAAATTCAAAATTCAAACATTTTTGATCCCCATAAATAAATTTAGGGGCTTGTAAATGGACTTCGTATTTCTTGCGCTGTGCGTCTTGAAATACATTTTTTTGCTTCTCCATAAATAAATTTAGGGGCTTGTACCCTTTTCGTTTCGGTCAAGCTAAGATCAGAGCATAAAATCATTTTAATGTATTAAAAATAACTGATTAAATAAATGCTTTTTGGAGAGTAAATGCCAAAATAAATGCTTGAAGTTCCAGTAAAAAACCTGGCAAAGTACAAGCATGAATCGATTTAGGTAAATCACTTGTTATCTCACTAAAAACCGTTTCGATGTAATGTCGAGTAGTCAGGGGTTACAATTTGATTTTAATTATGCAAAGAATTATGGGCTTCATTGAGTTTATTGGCTGATTCTTCTAATAAGCGTTGTTCATAAGCATTTCTTGATAACAGCAGTTGGCGCTCAATACCTGTTGAGCCAATGATACATGGAAGTCCAAGAACAACTTCACTGCCAACTCCATAGTTAGAATCTGCTCTAGCCGATACTGGAAATATTTGCTTTTCATCTCGTAGGATGGTATCAACTAACTGACAAACTACTGTTGATATACCATAGCTTGTATTTCCTTTGCGTTCAAAAATGTTATACCCTCGTTTACGAGTTAACTGTGCGTACTCTTGCTGAATTTGTTCTAGCGTTGCTCCTTGTGGTAGGGGAAATTCAGTTAACAGAATTCCCCCAATAAATGCACTAGACCAAACGACAAATTCACTGTCTCCATGCTCTCCAATCACATAAGCATGAACGTCTTGTTTTGCAACATTCAGTCGCTTTCCAAGTTGATATCTCAGTCTAGCAGTATCGAGAACGGTTCCCGAACCGAAAATTAGGTTTTCTGCTCTGGTGGAAGTAGCTTGAGCAATCCGCGTAAGTACATCCACTGGATTGCTAACAATGATTACGATTGAATTCGGTGCAACTCGATCCAATTCTTTGATCGTCAAACGGATGATCTCTGCATTGTCGCTCAATGTATCTAATCGGGTCTGTCCTTGTTTTTGCTTCACCCCAGCAGTCACAATAATGATATCTGAATCAGCTAAATCTTCATACTGATTTGATGGTATAATCTCCATCTCTTTAAGTAAGGGAATGCTGTCTTCAATGTCCCATACTTGTCCTTCAGCTTTTGATAAGGTTCGGTCAAAAAGGACAACCCTTACACATCTACCGAGTAAAACTAAAGCATTTGCAACGTTTGCACCTACATTACCTGCACCAATAATACTGACTTTAGATGTTTTACTAATCATGCTATATCTACTTGACCTTCAAGAGTGAAATGTCGTTTGTTTGGTAAGTCCTTGGGTCTGCAATTGCTGTCTTTTTACAACTTGGAAAACAATATATTTAACCCTTCGGTCATCGTGGGATGAGTCAAAATCCCATCGCGCAGAACGGTGTAGGGCATCTGAGCTTGCATCACCATCTGCACCGTTGAAATCACTTCACCTGCTTCATGACACAACAAGGAACACCCTAGAATACGACCTGTATCTGCATCCACGATCGCCTTTAGCAGTCCATCGGTTTGACCGAGCGTTCTTGCTCTAGGAACGGCTGACGCATCTACCTTCGCCACGCGGATTGTATATCCTTGTTGCTGTGCTTCATTTTCAGTCAAACCCACATGAGCCAGTTCTGGATCGATGAACAGACATGATGGAACCAGGCGATCGCCTGTACTCCGATCGCCCCCATCAATTAAATTAGCTTTGATAATGCGATAATCGTCGAGCGATATATGGGTGTATTGCGGGCCGCCGTTAATATCGCCTAACGCCCAAATCCCCGGAATGTTCGTCTCTAAGCGATCATTGACTTGAATAAATCCGCGTGTATCGGTTGCCACACCAGCAGCAGCTAAATTTAAGCTATCGATATTGGGCGCACGACCAACGGCGACGAGCAAATGCGACCCTTGGAGGGTGAGGGAGCGATCGCCAACTTGGATTTGAAGGATGGTTTCATTACCAGTGCGATCAACCCTCAACACCTTCGCTTTCAGCAAGAATTCAATACCATCTTGTTCCAGTAATGTTTGAACTGCGATCGCTATATCTGGATCTTCCTGTGACAGGATTTGCTCACTTTGCCCAATGACAGTAACGCTAGAGCCAAAGCGCCGAAACATCTGAGCAAACTCTAAACCAATATAGCCACTACCGAGAACGATCAAGTGTTCAGGCAAATATTCTAGCTCCATAATCGACTCACTTGTTAAAAACTCAACTTCAGTGAGTCCGGGTACAGATGGAATTAACGGTCGTGTGCCTGTATTAATAAATAAGCGTTCGGCGGTAAGTAAGCGATTGTTCCCCTCAGTCGTCGTTACTGCGATCGTTTTGGGGGCAACAAAGCGGGCTGTACCAATGATCAGTTCGTGACCCAAAGCAGTTTCTAAATTGTGCAAGTTCATTTCACGCATCCCTTGCACAACCGATCGTTTTCGTTGGATCACCTCTGCTAAATTAACAGTGGGTGTGTTGGTTTTAACCCCATAAGCGGCACTGTTTCGCACTGTGTTTGCTACATTGGCACTCGCCACCATAGTTTTAGTAGGAATGCAGGCAATATTAATGCACCCGCCACCAATCATATTTAAACTGCGTTCAACCAGAGCGGTTTTACGTCCGTCAGCGACTAACGCTGGTGCCAGTGTTTTACCCGCTTTGCCGCCGCCGATAATAATGTCGTCATAGTGTTGAGTGTCCACTTCCATATCCTTTGGGTTTGATCGGGTGAATACGATTTCTAGAATTTGTTATGAATTTCAGAAAAACTGGCTGACTAAGAGAGTTTTAGCGATAACGTATTTGGCGAGCGTAACTCAAGATGCTTGCCCTCGCTGGGTTGACAAAAAGTGCATAACACTCGTGCTTAGGATTCAACTTTTTCTACAAGCTTGCTTCATCAAGATACGCTTGTTTTTATACACCTCTAAAGTTCCAGACTGCGGGTTATCTAACGTACCATCCCACACCCAATATTCATAAATTCCACTCCGAAACTTATACACTCGAACACCTTCTGTCGCTTGGCTAGTTCCTTTGCCCAAACTTAAATTACCGTTGGAACTAGTTGAGCGATAGAGCAGTTCGCCGGAAGTATAATTCCGCCAAATATTGATGTTGTACCCACCCTGGCATTTCGTACTCAGGACGATGCCAGCAGTAGAGTCAGCAGAAGCAGGTAAGGAAAAATTAGCTAAGATACTGATTGGCAGAGCTAGGAGTAACGCAGATTTTTTCATGAGTGTTTTAAAATTAATGAGTTTGACATTACTGCATTGCTGCTACAACTTCATCTGTAGAAAGGACTGCATTGGCGATATAGCCAAAGTTGATCAGTGCTGCCTTATAGCCGTCGCCCAGTTGCGGATGCCGAGGGGCTGCGGTTGCATCCTTAACAACAAGAACCTCAAATCCCTGTTCGAGCAATTCGCGCAGGTGAGCTTCAACACAAAGATTTGCCAACATTCCAAGTAAAATGACTTTGCTGATGTTGCGTTTACGCAGTTGCAAAACGAGGTCGTTAGTTTGCGGCCCATAGACTTTGTGGGGACTGGCCACAATCGTCTTGCCATCCTCAATGAAAGGCTTGTAGCGATCAAGCCAGTCAGCACCCGATCCCAGGAATCCATCGAGGCTCAATGCACCACGGCGATCGAACTCCTTAACCTCAAGCATCATTTGCTCTAGGTTTCCGGCAAATTTCCAATTATGGTCGGTGGGGTAGTAATAATGAGGGGAGATAAAAACCTCGAATTCATTCTGCTTCGCGGCTTTGAAGATTCGCTCAATGTTTTCGATGGTCTTGTTATCCTTAACACTCTCACCCACCAAATCCCAGGAAACCCCTTTTTCGCTCAAGACATCGTTTTGCGGATCGATGACAACTACTGCGGTGTCATTCTTGTTAATATTCATGGTTTTTCTCGTTGCTTGTTGATTTTCACCGTTCTCTTTCTTAAAAACCACCCGCGATATGCAGCGTTTTTCCAGTGATTCCAAATCAGAATATCTTGGTTGTCAGGGCGATCGCGGTGGGCGAATTATCTGGCAGTAATCGCCCTATTTCAGACTTTGACACCACTGCCTAAATACTGTTTCTAAAACGCCAAGGTGCGATCGCGTGCTAATTCTGCAACTTATTGGCGATCAGCAGAACTAAGTGCTTGATAGATTAAAGGTGCAATGATAGCGATATTTTTCACCAACTCATCCGAGAGAGAAAATCGCTGTTTTAAGTAATTAGGATCGTTGTAACTCACCCACACCTTCCCGTCAGTCGCTTCCCATGCCAGTACTTTCAGGGGTAAATCCAGGGCGATAGTTGGTTCTGCCACCATGAGGGAAGTTCCAGCTTTCGGGTTGCCAAACAGCAACAACTGTGTAGGACACAGGCTTAGTCCGACTTTTTCGGCTTCAGCCTGTTGATCAATGCGGGCAAAAATGGTGATGCCTTTTACTTGAAGGACAGCTTCTAATCGATCAATGGTTACAGGCACTGAATATTGACTAAGCTGGCTAATGATGCCGTTGTTTGCATTCATAGCAGTGGATTTCTTGTAAGATAAAAACTGGGTGATATGGTCGTTGGGCTTTTCAAAGATTGAGGTCTGACAATCCGGGGTGATCGTCAGGACGACGACCTAGTATCCAGTGGTATTTGCGATCGCTTTGGTCAATTGGCAGGTCGTTGATGCTGGCAATACGCCATCGCATGAATCCGTGTTCGTCAAACTCCCAATTCTCATTGCCGTAAGAACGAAACCAGTTGCCGGAATCATCATGCCATTCGTAAGCAAACCGGACAGCAATGCGGTTGTCTTGAAAAGCCCAAAGCTCTTTGATCAGACGGTAGTCCAATTCTTTAAGCCACTTACGTGTTAAGAACTGCACGATCGCCTCACGACCACATAGAAATTCTGAACGGTTACGCCAAACGCTATCCGACGTGTAAGCGAGTGATACTAGTTCAGGGTTACGTGTGTTCCAAGCATCCTCTGCAATTCGGACTTTTTGGATAGCGGATTCATGATCAAAAGGCGGCAGGGGTAGTCGAGAATTTTCAGGGTTGTTCATAGTATGTAAGCGGTAGAATTGCGATTCTCGTTCCGAGAGGCAACTCTTGGAGACGCTCCGCGTAGCTTGCTTCCACGGAGTGGTACGCCAACGTCTCAGCATGATTAGATTAAAATTACAGCAAATTTCAAGTTGGTTGAGTACACAAACTAAGTCCCAAAGCCAGGTATGAACCCTGTTTTACTTCTGGATTCTGAATTCTGCTGTAAGTGCGTGCCGACCGAATTACCTCAAAAGCAGTTTAATACAGATCAATGACTACCACCCGCGATGTGCAGCGTTTCCCCAGATGCCCCCGTCACAACTGCGATTTTTCCCTCTAGTTTTTTCATGATGATTTCTTAGGATCGGGCAGCGTGAACTCCACAGTTTCGCTAGTGATTACTTTGTGCGTGGGGTCAGCTAGTTCGATCAGCACCTTGTGTACGCCAGGTTCCAGTCCGACCAGGATGATCGTTTCCTCACTGGCATCGACAAAGTGCCACGGCGCGTCGTCAACGGTGATGTGGATATGACCGATGCGCGGCGATACTTTGAGGGCACCTTTGCCAAACACTGGCAACACGCGCAAATTCTCCGTCCGGTACTGGATGAAGACACGTCCCTGTGCCAGTGGTTCGGGAAGCGGTGGATCGACAATCAGCTTGGGTGGTGCTTCGTTTTCAATCGCAATCAACGGTGATGATCCAATAATGTCCCTAGCGCTCGGTGTGTGGCTGTTCATCAGAAAAATGGGTAGAAACTCCGTCATAAAGGACGGCTTTACATGGAATGTGGTAAATAGGTCGGTGAGGGTGTCAAAGCAGGTAATTACCTGAGAGTAGTTTGTATTACAATCAAATGGCACTAAGATAAGCCGAAAGTCTTGTTTGCCTACAGGCTGGGAATGTATTTCGAGAGGCTCTGCCTCTGATCAACCCTTTGGAGGCGGAGGCTCTCAGAATTAGTTCTCAGTCTAGAGGCTAGGAACTAGTCACGGCAAGGGCTGTGTCTTAACTTAGTGCCATTCCGCTTTACCCTTTTCCCCTACGCTAACTCAGTAAGCAGCAAAGCGATGGAGGAGCGTCTTTTCCTTTCCCCAAAAACATTGATCGCATCCTATTGCAGATGTTTCTTCAATTGGGCAGCAGCTTGAACAAACAGAGAGCGGACTTGTGGCAGTTCGGCTAAACCATTGAGCAGTCCAAAGTCATGAATCATGCCGTTGTACTGCACCGTTGTCACCTCTACCCCAGCTTCATCGAGCTTGCGTCCGTAGGCTGTGCCTTCGTCATGCAAAATATCGCTCTCTGCAACCACAATTAATGCTGGAGGCAAGCCTTTGAGTTGTTCAACCGTCGCTTGTAAGGGAGATGCGTAGATGTCTTTGCGCTTTTCTGGGTCAGGGATGTACAGGTCATACATCCACTTCATCGTGGGTACGGTTAAGTACCGTTTGTCGCCGAATTGATGATAAGAATTCGTTTCAAAATCGGCATCGACGATCGGCCACATCATGATATGTAACTTGATGTGTGGTCCTCCGTTTTCTTTCGCCTTCAAAGCAGTGACTGCTGTCATATTTCCGCCGACACTGTTGCCGACCACTGCCAGATTCTTGCCATCCACCCCAATCTCCTCACCATGCTCGGCAACCCATTGGGTCGCAGCATAAATCTCATTGATCGCCTGTGGGTACTGAGCATCTGGCGTGCGCGTGTAGTTGACAAAGACCCCTGCAAACCCTGAAAGCACAACCAGATCGCGAACCATGCGCTTGTGTGTTGGATAATCACCCAACACCCAACCACCACCATGAATAAAGATGAAAACAGGCAATGTGCCTTTGATGCCTTCCGGTCGCACGATATTGAGCGTAATCGAATAACCGTCAGCGATAATTTTCTTCTCAGACTCTTCAATGCCTGAAAGGTCTACTGGAACAGAAGCCTGTGCATCCACGAGTACTTGACGTGCTTCGAGTGGAGGTAATGTCTCTAGAGGCACACCTCCTGAGTTCAGGACTTTCAAAAATGCCTTCACTCCTTTAGAAAGACGTGGATCATCTGCAACTTCCAAAATTTTTGCTGCTGGCGAGTTTGTTTGAGCAACCATGACATTCTCCTTTGATAATTAGTAAACAATCTGTTGAAATGACACTGTTAAGTGAATTGGTTTAACAGTGATGCTCGATCGGCAGCGATCGTGAAATGGCGATCACTTTCTACTGACATCGTTTCCCAGCCGGAATTATTTGTTACTGGTGAAAAGGTTGTTGACCTAGCGGGTCGCTGCCTCGATCGGTTGTTTCCACACCGCAGCAGCATAGAGCGAGTCCTCAAAATCGGGGGCAATATCGCCTGTGATACGTGCCTCATGATGCGCCCAGTCCTTAAAGAACAAGTCGTGACTGATGCGCGATACTATTGCAGGTACGTCGCGGCGGATGCTATGGATGTCACCAACTGGCAATCCGAAGCTGACCAAACCAGCAGGATTAAATATGTGAATGTCTTTCAGATAAGGGGCAGTGCCAGGTACTTTTTCTTGGTATTCGTGGGCGCTACCGAGGTAAGGATGTGCCCCCAAACCGTCGTCGCGCAGGTCTTCTGGTGGCTGGTAGCGATCGCGCCAGAGGGCAATATGCTGGGCAAAGTCGGCTAGTTCGGGACGCTTTGTTGGATCAACGAAGTAACCAGTGCCAGCGATCGCAAAATCAAACTCGAAAACATCATCGTTCACCTCGATGGCAATGCGATCGCCCAGTTTCCGTGCCGATTTCCAAGGTGCAGATAGATGGATGTGAAAGTTCGGGAAAGCGATCGCTCGCTTAATCGAGTTCGGGGGTGGCGCGGTGCCTGCTTGACGAAAGTGCCAAGCCTGGAACCAGCGGGCTGTATCGGGTAGTTGGGGATAGTTGTCATAAGCACCAGGGTAATCCCGTACCCGAAGGACTGACAGAGATGCGAGATCCGACCGCCGTACAAACAGGTGTACTGCCTTAGCTCCCGATTCCAACGCCACTCCTGCTGCATCGAAAGCTGAAGCCGCCGCACCCAACACCGCCACAGTCTTACCGCGCAGTGCTTCAAAATCGATGGCATCGGCGGTATGTGCGTACAGCGTGCGTGGTAAGTCAGCCAGTACTGGAGGTATGTATGGACCACCAGTGCCAGCCACGCCATTGGCGAAGATAATTTTGCGCGTAGTTTCTACCTGCGGGACACCGTTTACCTCAAGGTGTAGGCGGAAGAAACCTGCATCTGGCTGAATCCGCACCAACTTCGTTCGGTAACGAACCTGGATACCGAGGAATTGCCGATACCAACTGAGGTACTCAGCCCAAGCCACTCGCCCAATGCGATCGATCTGCGCGTAGGCTGCCGCACCGTGCCGAGCTTCGTACCAGGCTTGAAAGGACAATTCTGGGATGCCTAGTTCTGGACCAGGCAGATTTTTCGGCGTGCGGAGCGTTTTCATCCGCGCTCGCGTCAGCCACACGCCTGCATGAGCCTCGTCATCTGCTGCATCGATCTCCGTCACGCGACCGATCCCAGCACGCCGTAGCGCAAATACAAAGGTGCTACCGCTGCCGCTGCCACCTATTATAGTGACATTGTGATCGATGCCAGGGCGATCGCTTACCCAGTTTTCGGGATCGGGACCGAGCAGGCGTAGTGCCTCGCGGGCAGCAAAATCGAAATCGGTCGTTGTTGTCATGTCAATCTCCTGAGATCTCGTCGCGATGGATGGAAAAATCGGAATAGCAGACAATTAAGCTGTTACTAGGTTCTTGTTCGCGGATGTGGATTCGCTAGAGCGTGTTATGAAGAACTGCCAGAAGCTAGAAAAGGGTTCGTGTTGCTACCACGTCGTTGGGTAGTAGAGCGCAGTTTTGCATGGACGGCTCGGTTTCGCCGTTTAGCACAAGATTATCAGCGACTGGCAGAAACATTGGTGGGTCTGCATTTGCTTGCCTTTGCTGTTCTTGTGCTCAAGCGATTTGCACAGTTGAGTTCGCAAAGTGCATAACACCCTCTAGCATGGTGTTCTCCGCAACGTGGGTAGTCAGAAAGCAGCAAATATGGTCTACGATAGCGAAGCGCTGCTGCGTTCGGCCTTGGCGTCTCCCGTTGGGAGAAGCGCAGATCGCATCGACAAAGCCTGCCATCACTTTGGCAAGGCGCTCGAAGGTGTAATCAAACTCATCCACCCTTGGCATGGAACTATAGCCAAAACCAGGATAATCAGGTGCAATCAGATAGAATTGATCCGCCAACGCCGGGATTAGATTGCGGAACATGTAGGACGAAGTTGGAAAGCCGTGCAATAGCAGAATCGTCGGGCGATTGCGAGAACCAGCTTCGCGATAAAAGATATCTAAACCATCGATCGATACTGTGCGATAAGTGGTCATGTGTTTACTTTTTTGAATTCAAATCGTTCAACAGAATCAGAAATAATTGATCTTGTTTCTGAAAGCTTCTTGTCACTCTTTAGGAACAGACCAGAGTTTGATGGTTTTGTCAGCACTGCTGCTGGCTATCATGTTTCCATGCGGTCTGAAAACTACTGACCGTACACCTCGCTCATGCCCGATCAAATTCTCCAAGAGTTTGCCTTCAGGCAACTCCCATAACTTGATAGTGCTATCATTGCTACCACTAGCTAATCTCTTGCCATCGGGACTGAAAGCCACTGACCACACAACTCCTGAATGTCCAATTAGGGAGTGCAACAATTTACCAGTGGGCATTTGCCAGAGTTTGACTGTCCTATCAGCACTGCCACTCGCTAAAGTCCGCCCATCAGGGCTAAAAGTCACTGAGCGCACGGCTTGTGAATGAGCATTCAGGGTTTTTAGAACAGCACCATCCATAAGTCGCCAAATTTTGAGTGTACCACCCTCATTGCCACTAGCTAAGGTCTGCCCATCCGGACTAAAAGCAACAGTTCTTACCCACTTTCCATCCGATAACTGATGAACTTGTACGCCAGTCTGCACGTTCCAAATGCGGATGGTTGTGTCAGCACTACCACTGGCTAACCACTTTCCGTTGGGACTGATGGCAACGGCTTCTACATCATCTGTATGTCCATCTAAGGTACGAAGCAGTTGCCCCGTCTCTAAATTCCAGAGTTTAATCCGGTTATCCCAACTGCCACTAGCGAGCAGCTTGCTATCTGGACTGATGGCAAGGCTTACCACTGCATCGCCGTGTCCTTCTAAAGTATAGAGTAAGGTGTTACTAAGCAGATCCCAAATTTTAATTTTTTTATCGTAACTGCCACTGGGGAGGAAGCGTCCATCACGGCTGATTGCGATCGCGTAAACCCAAGTTGAATTTCCTTGGAGAGAACGTAAGGGTTGAGTGGTTGCAACAGAGATAGTAGCAACACTAGCGTTTCGCAAGGATGACAATAGGCTAGCACAACTGCTACTACCAACCAAGATCGTTAGGGTGCTGATTGCCAATGCTGGTGAAGGTTTCCAGGTAATTTGTTTCGATCTCATAACAAGACATTCCTTGTGCGAGTGGGAGAATAATCTGACTTGCACCCACTGCGTAACGGTGTCGGAGACTAGCAGTACTATAGAGTAATTTTTTCTGGAATTTGAGATGAGAAGCCTTTTTCTCTCGCTTTTTGTTGTTTATTTCGATATTCAATCCAGCGTCGCATCAGAAATAAAAGGGTTGTCGTAACAATCCCTACTAGCCCAATCGGGGTTAAATAGCTCCAATGCCCTAACATTTTGTCCCAAACGTGCCAAGTGAGCAGGAACATGGCTAAGTAAGTTAGGGTATGTAATAGCTTCCAATTTTTTTTCAGTCTTTTGACACTCCAGTCATTAGAAGTAATTGCCAATAGAGTAAAAATTATGAAGGTAGATATACCCTGGATATAAATCCAATAGGTATTGGGATCTAAAAAATCAAGGTCTCTCTTTTTCACTAAGAGGAAAGCGTGAAGTAAAGCCAAACAGAAAGCCAGAATACCGATAAGTCGTCGATATTTTAACAGCCATTTGGGAAGGTTCGTTTGTTTAGTTTGAGGAAAAATGATTCTGAGATTCGTGGGCATTAAGGTGAGAATATAAGCTCCTAAAGCTAGAAATCCCAGGCTGTTTTCTAACGGTGCTGTATCGATTGCTGCCATGACCAATCCTCCTTAATTTTTCACTAAAAGCCCTTACAAAGGTAGGTATTTTTTATGTGGTCATTTTTTGACGATTCCAGCCGATCTTTACTACATCAGTCCTCTCTGTTCATACTCTTTTTTTGGCGAAGGTATTGTTATTCAAAGGTTTATAATTGAGCATCAGCAATGCTGTGACCATACCAATTCGCAATTCGCAATGACGCTCCTTCGTCGCTAACGCAGTTAATAAATCTAGCTCCAATAAGGCTTTTCTGATTTCCATCTGTTGCCGAATTTTAGAGAATTGGTATAATCCATCATTTCCACCGATCAGGCGAGAACGGATTGCAGTCGTGATGTGAGAAATTGATCGATATAGTTTGCGATCGCATCCCCATCCTCTTCCAAAGCAAAATGTCCGGTATCGAGTAGATGGAACTCAACGTCTTTCAAGTCACGCTGATACGGATAAGCACCGTCAGCAGGAAAGATGTAATCGTTCTTGCCCCAAACAATCAGGGTAGGGGGTTGATATTTGCGAAAATACTCCTGCCATTGGGGATAGAGCGGTGGATTCGTACCATAGCTATACAGCAGTGCCAGTTGAATCTCACCGTTGCCGGGGCGATCGAGGAAATGTTGATCTATAGTCCAGGTATCGGGGCTGATTGCTTCTAGATTGCGAACACCATTGGTATATTGCCACTTCGTCGCTTCCAGAGTGACAAGATATTTAAGCTTTTCAGCATTCTCAGGCGATCGCTCTTGCCAGTATGCCTTAATCGGCTCCCAGAATTCGCGCAGACCTTCTTCATAAGCATTGCCATTTTGAACAATCAGAGATTGCACGCGCTCTGGATATTTAGCGGCAATCCGATAGCCAATTGGTGCGCCATAATCCATCACATAAAGACTGTACTTTTTGAGAGCGATCGCAGCAATGAATTTCTCCACAATCTCAGCCAAGCGATCAAATGTGTAATCAAACTTATTTACACTTGGCATGGAGCTGCTACCGTAACCAGGATAATCAGGTGCAACGAGATGGAATTTATCAGCCAGGGCAGGGATGAGATTGCGGAACATGTGGGACGAAGTTGGGAAGCCGTGCAATAACAGAATCGTTGGATTATCACGGGAACCAGCTTCACGGTAGAAGATGTCTAAACCATCGATTGAAACGGTGCGATATGTCGTCATGGGATTACTCCTTGTAAGTGATAAAAGTGACATGATGGCGTTTTACGACAGGTCGATCTATCTCACATCCTGACGACGGATCTGCTCCTGAAAATAGTCCCGCCAGCTTTCGGGTAACGCTTGGAGTTGAGAGGCACGATGCAGTAACTCTGGATTGTTTTGCTCACGAACATAAAGCTGAGTGATATCAGCAACTGTGATATTGTTGGTATCTCGACTCATCAACTCTAAAGTGTCTCCGACTCCAACTTCGCCCTCTTGCAAAACCCGAAAGTAAAATCCGGTGCGACGACTGGCGAGAAATCGTTTCACCATATCCGCTCGTCCAAAGCGAATCCCTAGTTTGTAGCAAGGTAAGCGCGGTTGAGTCACCATTAGTTCAGCACTGCCGATTTTGAAGCGATCGCCAATGTTAATTTCCTCTTCTTTAAATCCTGTAACTGTGAAATTTTCACCAAAGATTCCTGGCGTTAACTCTGTGTCAGGCAATTCATCTTGCCAGTAGTCGTAATGCTCAAAGGGATAGACATAAACTGCTTTGTCTAAACCACCATGAACGGTTAGATCAGCCTGTCCATCGCCGTCCAAGTTGAGTTCACGCACCATCACTCTCGCATTAACTGGCTCTTTGAAAATTCCAGTGCGGACGGGTTTTCCTTTCCAGGTCATTTCACGCGGCAGGCCAACATTAACAGAGATAAGCTTCATCTTTAACTCCTTTTAGACTTCAAATCTGTGCCATACCGCCATCGACAAACAACTCAATGCCGTTCACAAAGCTGCTGTCATCTGAAGCGAGAAAGACAACAGCTTTGGCAATCTCATCAGGTTTGCCGACTCGTCCCAGTGGGATGGCGCTGGCTTGGCTGTCTACAAATTCTTGCAACTGCTGGTCATTCAATCCCAGATGATCGTAACCAGGAGTCGGAACCACACCAGGACTAATGGCGTTAACCCGGATATGGCGCTCTTTGAGGTCGAGTGTCCAATTCCGAGCAAATGATCTCACGGCGGCTTTGGTGGCGCTGTAAACACTGAAAGCTGGCGTACCTTTTATAGAAGCAGTCGAAGCATTCAGGATAATAGAAGCGCCCTCTGGTAACAGTGGCAGCGCCTTTTGTACGGTGAACAGCAAACCTTTGACATTTATGTTGAATGTTTTGTCAAAGTGTTCCTCAGTGATTGCTCCAAGTGGGGCAATTTGTCCACCGCCAGCATTAGCGAAGATGATATCGAGGTGTCCTTGCTCTTGCTTAATGGTGGCAAACAGACGATCCAGGTCTGCCAGATTAGAAACATCGCTCTGCACAGCCGTAACATTTTTACCAATGGCTTCTACAGCAGCATCCAGTTCGACTTGGCGACGACCCGTGATGTAGACATAGGCACCTTCAGCAACAAACTGTTTGGCTGTGGCAAGACCGATGCCACTGTTACCACCCGTGACAAGGGCGATTTTTCCTTCTAGTTTTCTCATTATGCTAATCCTTTGATTGTTGGGTTTAAAGTGGTCAGTTACTAATGGAAAGTGAAGTCAGAAGGAGGAATAGTCAGCTTAATCTCTAAGGGATATCTCCGGGCGCACCCAGAGTTTCGTCGCCAATTTCGCTAGAGACGCGCATGAATAATGCCAAGTCAGTTTCCTCATTCTCGTTTAGCGTCCCTGTTGCTTCTATTAGTTGAGCAAAGGCACTAGGCGCAGCAACAACCAACCCGCGAGCTGGTTTATCGCTAAGTGCGGCGACTACATGGATGGTGTTAGGCGGAATGAAGAAGCTTTCACCAACGCCTAGCACAACCTTGTTTTCACCTGCCCAGACAGTAAACTCTCCTTCCAGCACATAAAGTTGTTCGGAATAGCGTGTATGGCGATGGGGTGGAGTCTGTGTACCAGGAGTGAAATAGCCCTCAATCAGGTCGTATTTACCGTCAGTCGTGGTGTGATCGGCGAGGATAGTGAGGCGAGAACCAAGAAGCCAGAATGATTTTGTCATGGAATAGATGCTTCTAATGAATGAATTGTGTTACGAATGCTCAAGTTTGCGGTTCAGATAAGGCAGGCGTTCATGCCGTTTTTAGATAGACAAGTGTGACAAATTTTTAACATTAAGCTTGTTGGGAAGACTTTGCGAGGTACGCTCCGCTTTAATTAAATCTGCTGCCTCCTCAGCAATCATGATAGTGGGTACGTTCGTATTTCCCGTGGTGCTCGTGGGCATGATGGACGAAAGGTTGGCAGGTTTACGATCAGCAATTAGTTTATCAATAGCGTGAAGCTCACTGTTACTGCCAGGTCAAGCGAGCAGGCGCAACGATTCATTCCAGAGCCGATCGGCATTGTCTGGGTTCAGGGCGTAGGGGGCAACTCCGCTCATATAGCCGTTCCCGTTGGTCACGAGAGTGGCTTCATTGCAGTCCTCGAAATAGCGTCCGCCAACGCCCTTTAGTAGCCCAGAGGTTGCCAACAGAACGGAAGTTGCCGCACCCTGCGCTATTGTCTTCTGCTGCTCAGGTGGGGTTCTAAGACCGCCCGTATGACGCTGGAGGTTGGTTACGATCGCTCCTGGCATCAGGGCATTAGCGGTAATACCATCCTTGAACCAGCGTGCAGTAGCACCCACAGCAAAGAGGATGCTTGCGGTCTTGGACTGTCCATACGCTAACCACGGATCATAAGGACGGAACATGAAGTGAATATCATCGAAGACAATGGGCGACATCAGGTGTCCGCTAGAACTAACCACCACGATACGGGCAGCACCCTCGGCAGCGAGAGCGTCGTGTAGTCCGAGCGCTAGGGCAAAGTGTCCGAGATAGTTAGTGGCAAATTGCATCTCCCAGCCTTCGGGTGTGCGCTGTTCGGGCAGTGCCATTACCCCTGCATTATTAACGAGGATGTGCAGTGGCTCACGCCAGGCAGCAATGAACTTGGCAATTGAGTTGCGATCGCTTAAATCAAGCAAAGCAACATGAATATTCTGGTTCCCAGTAGTAGCCATAATGTCAGCCGCAACTTGCGCTCCAGCATCGGTATTACGCACAGCTAGTGTGACGATTGCTCCAGTTTGAGCCAGTGCCCGCGCCGTTTCTAAGCCGATGCCCGATGCGGCTCCCGTAACGATCGCCCGCTTGCCGGAAAGATCAATTCCTTCTACGACCTCGGCGGCGGTGGAATGTCGTCCGAATGGTGTTGTAACCAGTGCCATTGTGTATTCCTTTACAGAGACCGAGTGTTCTGTTTGCCTAACATCGACCGATAAACGCTCAACAGGTATGATAATGTGAGATTGATCAAAGACGATCGCCCGTTTCTAAATAAATAGATGAATACGCCGGACTTTGGACGTTAGATTTGCTGAGAACCGTTCGTGTTGTGCAACCTGCTTTAATTAAATCCGCTGCCTTCTCACCAATCATGATGGTCGGTGCGTTCGTATTTCCCGTGGTGATTGTTGGCATGATGGAGGCATCAACAATTCGCAATCCCTCAACCCCATGTACCCGCAACTCAGGATCGACCACTGCCATTGGGTCAATGCCCATTTTGCAAGTGCCAACCGGATGCCACACAGTGCTGCAAGTGTCCCGAATGTAAGCTTCGAGTGCTTCATCACTCTGAACCTCAGCACCCGGAGCAATTTCTGCACCACGAAACTCATCAAAGAAGTTGCTATGAAATAATTGCCGCATTAATTTAATTCCCTCAACCAGCTTCTTTACATCGGTTTCATTTTGCAGATAGTTCATCTGCAACATCGGTGTGTCTTTAGGATCAGGCGTTCGTAAACCGACACTGCCAATATTTTGCAGATGGGTCAAAGCGACTGCACCCGTAAATCCAAATGCCGCTGGAGCATAGCCAGGGGGTAAGAGCTGAATGGAACCGAATAGAAACTGTAAATCGGGTGCAACCGCTGAATTCCACTTGCTATGCAAAAATAATCCAGCTTCCCCGATACTACTGGTGCTGGCAAAGTGTAAATCCTGAGTTGCCTGGTATACCACAGGAGAGAAAATGTGGTCTTGCAGGTTTTGCCCAACACCTGGCAGCTCGACGACAACAGGAATCCCTAATGTTTGTAGGTGTGCTGCATCTCCAATGCCAGAAAGCATTAGCAGCTTGGGCGAATCGAACGCGCCCGCACTTAAAATCACTTCCCGCTCAACCCTGACTTGGTGCAGCATCCCCTCGTGCAGATATTCCACCCCAACGGTGCGGGTTCCCTCAAACAACAATCGAGTCACCAATGCCCCAGTCGTTATGGTCAAATTGCGACGCCCGGCAATGGGCACAAGGAATGCAGCAGCAGCACTGTGCCGTTTACCCTTCTTGGTAGTTTGCTGATAGAGTCCGGCTCCTTCCTGCTGCGTACCATTGAAATCAGGATTGTAGTCAAATCCCATTGCCACACATGCCTCTACAAATCGTTGAGATGTTGCAGTAGGCGCAATGGGATCGGTAACGCTCAACTCCCCATCAACTCCGTGGTAAGCGGAGACACCGCGTTGCTGGTGTTCAGATTTCTTGAAATAAGGCAAGACATCCTGGTAATTCCAACCTGGATTTCCCAACTCCTGCCAGTGGTCATAATCGTGATGATTGCCTCGGACATACATCATGAAATTAATCGAACTGCTGCCTCCCAAGACTTTGCCACGGGAACAAAAGATTTTGCGATTATTCAAGAAGGGTTCTGGTTCAGAGAAATAGCTCCAGTCCACCTCTGAGCCTAGTAGATTGACGCACTCCGCTGGGATGAAAATCTCTGGTTTCGTATCTGGATTACCCGCTTCGAGTAGTAACACAGTTGTGTCATTATCTTCGGTTAGACGATTGGCAACCACACAACCAGCCGAACCTGCACCGATTACAATGTAGTCATAATTAGTCATAAAGTTCTCTTTCTCTGTTATCTACAATGGATAAATGGAGTCAAGAATGAACTGATTTAAAGAGCGATCGCTGAAATACTGTTACTTATTCATTTACAACACCTGATCTGCTGACTTTAACTGCGTACCAATGGTGTATCCACCAAATGTTCTGCCAGAAACCAAACTTGCGTCTCATTAGTTCGCAGGACTTGGCTCACTAACAAATCGTTAGTACCACTATCTTGATTCGCTGCTGTTTTATTGATCGCCACTCTCAATTCCCCAACGATCAATTCGTGGGCTTCCAGTAACCGCGACAACATCACAGGTACTTCCTCTACGCCGTTGGGGGGACGCTTAATCTTAGTGACTTCTGCCACATGACGCGGGTCAGCTATCGCCACACCTCCGAGTGTTTGTACCCGTTCACCCAGTGCATCAATTAACTCAATCTGTTCACTGGCGTGTTTGTCGAGCAACAGATGGAGTTGATAAAACGTATGTCCGCGCATCAACCAGTGATGTTTCTTGTAAAGGTGATAGAGAATAATCGTATCTGCCAAAATTTGATTGACTAAAACACAACTTTCGCTGCGGGCACTGGGGTTGAGAACAATTGGTAAATCACGAAGAGTACCATACTGCTGAATTTCATATCCATGTTGATGCAGTAAGGGTTGACTGCCATCGACTTCAGTGATACTTGTATTTTGAGTCGGCACGATCGCATCTCCTAGAGTCATAATTAGGTCTGTTCTATTTGTATGTACCGAGAAACTGCTTCTCTTAAAATTGTGATTACTTCACAGCAGTGCTGGCTGCTTCAATCACTTTGGTAACTTCTTTTGGATGAGAGATAAAAGGAACATGACTGGAGTTAACTTCGGTTGTCTTAGCATTAATCCGTTTAGCCATAAATCGTTGAAGTTCAGGGTTGATGGCGCGATCGCTTTGAGTCACGATAAACCAGGAAGGAATCGTTTTCCAGGCGATTTCATTCACTGATTGCTCAAACGCGGCGCTGGCGATCGGCTTTTGGGTTGCTGCCATCACTCGCGCCTCAGCCTTCGATACGTCCTGGGCAAAAAATTCGTGAAACTTCCCGCGATCTACATAGAGAAAGTTTGCAGCATCAGATACGATCGCCGTACTAATCGGAGGTGCTGCATACCTTTTATTCAAATCACTCGTCTTTTCACCGACATCTGGTGCGAAAGCATTAACATAAACCAGAGCTTTCACCTGTGAATTGCCAGCCGCTGCACCCGTGATTACATTTCCACCATAGGAATGTCCAACTACTACAACAGAACCTTTTTGATTATTAATCACCCGCTTCGTCGTTGCCACATCATCAGCAAGCGAGGTGAGCGGAATCTGCACAGCAGTCACTCTATAGCCATCCTGCTCCAACAATGGAATAACGTGTTGCCATGATGTACCGTCAGCATAAGCCCCATGAACGAGAACGATCGCAGGTTTAGAGTTGGACGCTTGAGGTAATTCTTTGGAGGTGGCTGGTATTGGATGCATTGATATTCCAAGGACAACACTTAATGCAAATAACCACAGCAACAATTTTTGAACTTTTTTCCATGTAAAAACCATCATTGCGATCGCCTCTGTATTCTTGCTAAATTGCTGAAATCTCTGGTTCTTGTCGTCCGTATAGAAGTTATGAAATACTCCCCGCTGAAATACTTGTTGGGATAAGCATCAAAAACCTTAATCATTTGCAGCAACAATGGCTGCCATTATCTGCTCAACAGTCCAGCGATCAAGATAGCAAATTCCATTAATAAACAAAGCGGGTGCAGCCTTCACTCCACTTTGCAGTCCAGCTTCGATGTCACCATTGATACGATTGACATACGCTCCCTTGGATAAATCCTGCAAAAATTGAGAAATATCAAGTCCTAAACGATTGGCATACTCGACTAGATAGCCATTTCCCAATTCCTGTTGATGGATAAACAGCATCTCATGCATTTGCCAAAACTGCCCTTGAACTGCTGCTGCTTCTGCGGCTTCCGCTGCCCGTTGAGCATGTGGATGAATCTGTACCTGAGGAAAATGACGGAAGATAAAACCTAAATTGTTTTCTCCAAACGAAACCTTCAATTGCTGTTGAGCAACTTTAATCAATCGATAGACGTTGGCACTTTGAAAACATTCATAATCTCCATACATGACGAATACTACAGCAGCATTCAGTACACCTTGAATATGATCCTGGGTTGAAGGCAGAACGAATAAAGAACGATTATCACGGTCGGAAGTCATGTTTCGGTTTGTATTAAGCAAACTTAAGCCTTACAACCCAACTGCGCTAACGTTGCTATAGATTCAATATAGACAATTGACCCTCTCTTGTCGTCCACTCTGGGTTGACATTTTTATACAATCGAGTGATGGATGAACCTGTCCATCTCGCAGTGGAAGGTTGACTCAAACTTTAGTTTGAGTCTAAAGCCAATTCTATTGGGGAAAAGGTAAAGATTCACTTCCCTTCCCTTCTTTTTCCCCACTTACAAACTGACAATCCCACGCTTAACAGCAGTAATCACGGCTTGTGTGCGATCGCTCACGCCCAATTTGCTCAAAATCCGATTTACATGTGATTTGACGGTACTTTCACCAATAATCAAAGCAGTCCCAATTTCTTGATTCCCCATTCCTTGTGCCATCAAACGCAGCACTTCCAACTCTCGTTCACTCAGTTCTGGATTGCTCATTCGCTGGAATAATTTTGCGCCCACTTCTGGCGGAATGTATTTCTGACCATTATGAATAACGCGAATCGCATTCAAAAGTTCGCCAAGTTTAGAATCCTTAAGCAGATAGCCTTGAGCGCCCGCCTGTAAACCGCGATAGATATCTTCATCGCCATCGTAGGTTGTGAGTACCGCGATCCGAGCCTGCTTAAATTCAGCACAAATCGCCATAATGGCTTCAACACCTCCCATTTTGGGCATTCGTAAATCCATTAGTGTGACATCAGGTTGGTATTCTCGAAACGCGTTGATCGCCTGCTGCCCATCTTCTGCTTGAGCAATCACCGTCATTTCTGGAGCGCGGTTAATGATGGTTGCTAATCCTTGCCTGACAATAGAATGATCGTCAACAATCAGAACCCGAATAGTCGTTGATTGGCTCATAATTATTAAAAAATTGAAACTACAAACTTATACCAATTCAAAATTCAAAATTTTCGTGCAACGTCTTGTAGAGAAGAAATTCAGATTTAGCATGGGTTTCAAAGTTGGCATCCACACTCATTCTTTTCTAAAATTGGTATTAGAACTTGAATTACTACACTTTGCGTTTAAAATGTTGTTGGTTTAATAATTATTAATTTCGATTGACAATGACAACAATTTCTGTTCCTTGTCCAGGTTGGCTCTGAATCCTCAGTTGCGCTCCCAGCTGTTCTGCCCGCTCGCTCATTCCCAACAATCCAAATCCGCCAATATCTGGGATACTACTAACCCCAAAACCCCGCCCATCGTCTTTAACCCGCAGGATACATTGTGTGTTTTCATACACCAACTCAACACGAATTTTGCCAGCATCAGCATATTTTATGGCATTGGTTAATGCTTCCTGTCCAATTCGTAGTAAATTATTTTCAACCTCGGCGGGCATTGGATAGGCTGTGCCTTTGATTTGGTAGGTAACATCCGTATTGGCAGAGGCTTTCATTTGAGTCACAAGGCGATGAAGGGCGCTATGTAAATTGCCCTCCTCCAATAGCTGAGGACGGAGTGCTGACACCGATCGCCGTGCCTCAGAAAGCCCAATGCGTGCCAGTTCATCAATCATTTCCAGCATTTCCAGATGTTCCTGAGTTGTTTGGCGATCGTCGCCCAGCACTTGCGTTGCTGCTCCGACTTGCAGCAGAATGCCTGTGAAAGATTGGGCTAACGTATCATGAATTTCTCGCGCCATCCGGTTGCGTTCTTCCAGAATGGACGCTGCTTCAGCGAGTTTGCGATCGCTAATGTCTGTCATGAGACTGTAGAAGCCTCTCACTTGAGCATTGTGATCGAAATCGGGGATTAAGGTCACGCTGATGCAGCGTGTACCAAGCGAAGAAGGGATTTCTGCTTCCAGGGCTACAGTTTGCCCTTCAAACACTTGATTAATAGACGGCTCAAATATTGGATAAACTGTCTCACCTAAAAGCCCATAAACAGGCTTGCCCAAAATTTCATCACGACTACGCTTAAACCAAATCTCATAGGTACGGTTGATAAATTGATAGCAACGATTGGCATCTACATAGCTAATCAATGCTGGTAGTGCGTCGGCGATCAGTCGTAATTCCTGTTCTTGATGACGCAGTGCGGCTTCGCTTTGCTGTAACGCCGCTGTCCTTTGAGCGACCTGTTGCTCTAGAGTACGGTTGTAATTCGCTAAGAGGTCTTCTGCTTGTTTCCGCTCTGTGATATCTTCAAAAGCTGCGATCGCATAAGCCACCTTCCCTTGTTCGTCAAAGACGGGAGTGCCCCACACCTCAACGGGGATCGTTTGGTTATTTTGGCGAATTTCTACGTCATCAATCGTAGTGCGTTCGCCGCTCAACGCCCGGATGATTGGCATTTTTTCAGTAGGGTAGATTTGATCCGTTCCCGTCACATAAAATTGATAAGCCTCTGCGATTTGATCCGGCGGTACGCCAGGATCAATCCCTTTGCCCATGAGATGAATGCCCCGTTGATTGGCATAGTAAGGGCGACCCGTCGCATCAATGACGGCAATGCCGACCGGAACTGCTTCTAGAAATTGAGTCATTTTGCTTTCGCTGGCGCGTAGCTTTGAATAAAGTCTGGCATTTTCGATCGCGATCGCTGCCTGGGTTGAAAGTAGATCCAACACTTCTGCTCGTGCAGGTGTAAATACTCCAGTTGCTAATCGATTTTCCAAATACAACACGCCGACGAGCTTACTTTGTTTCAACAGCGGCAAACAAAGCAATGACTGAGCTTGATTGTGCTGAATGTATGGCTCATTGGTGAAATCACCTTCACGAGTTGCATCATTCAGGATAACAGATTCATGAGTGCGAATCACATACTGAATGATTGATTTGGGCAGTTGATTTGTCAATCGAATCGACTGTAGCACTCGCGTAGCATAGGCAGCTTCACCGTCGTTGAGTTCACAAGCAGCCTCAATCATCCATTCTCCTGAGTTTTCTAAAAGCAAACATCCAGTTTGTGCCCCAGCATTCTCAATTAATATCTGCATCAAGGAAGTGAGTAACTGCTCCAGTTCAATTTCGCTCGAAATCGCTTGAGATGCTTTTATTATCGCCGCCAAATCAAAAGCGATGTCTAAGGTATTAGAGGTGGTTCCAGAGATCATATTGATGGGCGTATCAGCTACAGTTGATGACTGAGAAAATAGCTGTGGGTAGCGAGTTTCTAAATCTTTGACTTTTGCCATTGCCCCCCACCGCTCATAGCAATAGTGAGCCTCCTTCATGTATGTTTGGGCAATTTTTGCCCTACCCCTGGCCAAGTAATGTTTAGCGGCTAATTCATAGGATAAGGCTTCTTCTTGAAGATACTCGTTGTGTTTAGCACTAATAATTGCTTGTTCATACAATTCTTCTGCTTCAAAAAATCGACCTAAGATTCGTGCTTTTTCAGCTTCAACTAAATGGTATTTATGCAAATAATTCATGGGTGCATGATCTGCCCAATATTTCATCTTCTCTTGACTAAGGGCAACTTTGTTGAGGATTTCCGCTTGTACTTGAGGACTGCTTTTAGGATATGTTGCAAGTTTCGCTAGAGAGCTATAGAAATGATAGAGGGGAGCAAGGAGGGTTGCTTTTTCTCTGCTTAAATCAGCTTCCACTAGAGTTGAATTTTCAACTGCTTGAGTATACTCAGAAAATAGATAGCACAGGAAAAGTTCATCGAAATGTACAAGATGTATTACGTCTTCATCGATTTGTTGTTGTGGGAGCTTATTCTCCTGGCACGAGTCTTTGATGAAATGGCATGGATTGACCGAGGTTCCCATCAAATTTAAGACAGATTGATAACATATTCGAAGCCAAGTGAGTACTGCTTCCTGTTTGAGTTGACGAATTGCTTCACAATATGTCGTCATTTCGCGTTCAAGTTCCGAGAGTTCCTTGCCAGCGCGAAAGGAGTTGTAGCAGTACACGTAAGCGCAACAGGCAGCCGACTCCAAGTCCCCAGTTTCCAGCCCACTTTGATAGCCTTCTAGTAAAGGTTGCAGTGACTCTCTAATATGTTCTTTCCAGTGGATGATGTAGTAATTTAGGATGTACAACGTCCTAGCTTTGAGCGTATGGGCATGCGGCTGTGACAATAGTGTTAGAGCAAGCTGTCCAAACTCGTAGCCAGACTGAATATCTCCAACTCTTATGCAAAGAACTAATCCAAAGGCAGCATACGCAAAGGCAGATACAAAGGTATTACCATATTGGATTGATAAGTTGACCTGCTTAGATGCAAGTAGAAACATTAGATAGGGAGCAGCAAATCGGGCAACAATCATGATGCTTGATAGAATTCGCATCGTCGCCAATTGCTTTGGCTCAATCATTTCTGGTAAATAAATTAAATCCCTAATTGGTTTCTGGCTGAAGCAGGAGGTGATGGCATCAAGTTCAAGTTGAATATCTGAGTGGCTGGGCGTTTCAGGAAAACTGATTCCCAATTGCTGCAACACTTGCAATGCCGTATTGATCGCCTTTAAGAACTGGTTTTGTGCGATGTCAGTTTGAATCTTAACCTCGTACACTTTTACGATATCAAGAACTGTTTTGGCTTCTTGCAGAATGATCGCAACCCAGTATTCTACCTGCTCAAAATTGCCACACAAATATGCAACTTCTGTTGTTTCTAAATATAACTCTAATGTCAGATCGTAGTTTGTTTGCCAGCTAGAAGCTGCTAGCCAAACTCTGGCTGCGGCTAAATATTTTTGAGCCATACTATAGGCGATCGCAGCTTTTGCTTTCTGTCCTGTGATTAAATTTAATCTAGCAATTTCATTGCGTTCTAGTTGATCTGTGACAAGCTCAATTCCATGATTAAGATGATCGACAATTTCAAACAGTCGGTCTGATAGTCTCTCTGGCAAAGTTTTTCCGAGGAGATTGCGACCAATTTGTAAATGAACAATTTGTTTTTGCGACTCATCGATTAAGGCGTATGCAGCTTGCTGTACGCGATCGTGCAAAAACTTATATTCTTGAACTAACAAGTTTTCATCTAATTCAGATAGTGGTTGAATTAATCCAACTTGTATGGCTGCTAGTAAATCTTGAAAAACCTTTTCAGGTGGTTTATCACAAACAATCGATAGAGTATCTAAATTAAATTCAGCACCGATACAAGCTGCTAACTGGAGAATTTGCTGTGTGTTTTCTGGTAATTTATTTAACTGGCTCAGTAGCAACTCCACCACATTATCGGTAATATCCTGGGCTTGAATATCAGCTATGTTCCATTGCCAGCATAAGTGTTCAGCATCAAATGTCAGCAGATTCTCGCTATACAGCATTCTCAAAAATTCATTGACAAAGAACGGATTGCCTTCAGTTTTACGCAAAACTAACTCAGCTAAGGGACGAATGATGTCTGCATTCCGATGCAGCGTCTCGGCAATCAACTGATTCAACGGACCCAGCGTTAAGGGTGCTAAGATAATTTCCTGAAGCACTGCCCCTTGTTTTCGCAGTCTCTCTAGCATTAATGCTAATGGATGCGTTGGATTTACTTCATTATCTCGATAAGCTCCAATCAAAAATAGTGATTGGGCTTGCTCATCCAGCAGCATCAACTCAATTAAATTCAGCGTTGCTGAGTCTATCCATTGCAAATCATCTAAAAATATCACTAGGGGATGTGATTCTGAACAAAACACCCGCACAAATTGCCCAAAAATCCGATGAAAGCGATTTTGAGCTTCAGTTGCTCCAACTTCCATTACAGGCGGCTGCTTGCCGATAATCAATTCAACTTCTGGGATCACATCAATGATGATTTGTCCGTTGCTTCCCAGAGCCGTTAGAAGTTGCGCTTGCCACTGTTGCACATACTCGTCTGGCTCACTAAGTAATTGCCGTACCAATTTTTGCAGGGCAACCGCGATCGCACTGTAGGGAATATTGCGCTGAAATTGATCGAATTTACCAGAGATAAAATAGCCACGCTTTTGGGTGATTGGTTTATAAATTTCCTGCACTAATGCTGATTTGCCAATGCCAGCGTAGCCAGATACCAACATCATTTCAACTTGGAATTTTGGGTTGCCCGTTTGTTCCTTTTGTGAAGTTGTTTCTGAATTGTTTGGTAAAGCAGCAACGGAATTTGACTCTGGAGACGCTACACGATTGTCCTCCGGACAAGCTACGCGATCAAACGCCGCCAGTAATATTGCAACTTCCTTATCCCGTCCATACAGTTTTTGAGGAATTTGAAACCGATCACAAACGTCTTGAAGCGCCAGTTGAATGCTAGAGATTTGACCGATTTCTTCTAATTGTTCAGCATAGATTTCTAAATCCGCTTTGATGCCCCAGGCACTTTGATAGCGATTTTCAGCGTTTTTCGCCATCAGTTTGAGAATAATATCTGAAACTGGCTTGGGAATCATTGTATTTATTTCATTAGGCGGAATAGGATGTTTGGCAATATGACAATGGACTAGCTCCAGCACGTCTGTGGTGGTAAATGGTAGTTGTCCGGTGAGCAGTTCGTAAAATGTCACGCCCAGCGAGTAGAAATCAGTCCGGTAATCGAGCAAACGGTTCATCCGCCCGGTTTGCTCTGGAGATAGGTATGCGAGTGTCCCTTCTAAAACATGAGGACTTTTGAAAGTCGGATTCGTGCGGTTAAATTGGGTGGCAATTCCAAAGTCAATAATTTTGACAATACCAGTATCCAGATTCAGGACTATGTTTCCAGGGTTGATATCTTTATGAATGATATTGGCTGTATGGATTCTGCCCAAAATGTCGCTCAGGGCGATCGCAATACTTAAAAATTGGGATAAAGGCATGGGGCAGAAGATATCTGGGCGCTTGTGCATCCATTGCTCTAGCGACTCTCCCCCAAAATCTTCTAATAGAATTACCAGAGTGCGTTGATAGTCCTGCTGGCTGTATGCCTTCACCACTCCTTCCACTGTGAGGGAACGGATAATTTTATATTCCTGTCTGTAACGGGTTATTTCTTGAGGTGAGGGATAATCAAGCTTTAGCATTTTTACGACGATCCCTACTCCATCGTCTCTGATGCCCCGATAAACTATAGAATTAGAACTTTCATATATCTTGTTTTGGATGGCAATACCAGGTAGAGCAATCATAAAGCAACTCTTGAGAGGATAATCTGGCATACCTCAAACTATACAGTAATTCTCCTTGTTAGAATGATAACTATAATTAACTACTTAGTTTACTTGCTAAATAGACTTGTCCGAAAATTTGAAAAGCAGTCTGTATCTGGCTTAGAGACAGTTCAAGTGTAAGCCCAAGTCAACCTAATTATGAGGGTTGTATTGCAAAAACTTGCAAAGGACAAAAGCTCTGTATAAATCAGAACCAGTTATGAAGCTACTCCGAAAATTTGAGCAACAAATAGTATTTGAGCGCTAATGTCTGTTTTTTCAACTCCCTTAACTTGTCCCTTAACGCGTAACCAAGTAAATACTAAACTAGACCTCTACCTAACTTAACCGAGGAGAAGGTCGCCACAGTTTAGCCAGGGTGACTTTCCACGGACAAGGGGGTGAAGTGCGTCAACGCTACCGTGAAGGTCAAGAAGACCAACTGGGCGCTCTGGGGCTGGTGGAGAATGTGCTGGTATTATGGAATACGAACTACTTAGATGCGGCGGTAAAGCAACTGCGAGACCTGGGGGTGGAAGTAAAGTCCGAGGTCTGAGGATTTATCGCGGCTCTCTCCTCTCGGATACAAGCATATCAATATGTTGGGACGTTATCAGTTTACAAAGAAAGGCAGAGGGTCCAGGGCAGAAGGCACTTATGTTAAGAGTATTAATAAAAACTTACTTTGTGGGTTTAAAGCCGATTCAAAATCAATAATTATACTTAAGATGGCTTGCACGGACGGTATAAAACGCAAAGCTCTCTGGGGGAAGTTTCTGCCAGAAGACAATAGTCCTTGTTACAATCCCACTATGAGTAAGGGTGGGTTCTATAAGTGCCTTCTGCCTCCTGCCTTCTGCCTTCTGAATGTCTTCTGAACATTTGAAGCGGGGTGAACTTCGTCCTCTACGTGATCTAGATGACTTTGGCGAATCCTATAGCTATAACGTTCTGTAGATAAGGCTTGTAGCCAAGCGCGTACATTCCTGTTCGATTGGGACTCGCACGCGACAACTGCCAAAGAGCCTTAACTTGTGACCAATGGGGCGTACATAAAAAATATTGGCAGCAGAAACTGTGCCACCTCCGTGACTCGACCGACAATGCCGTAATTTGGAGAGCAATTAGATAGTTACAAACTCAACCACGTATAAAACTGTGGCATCATTTGTTCTAACATACGTAGTTCACTTGATGCAATTTTCTCCAGCAGTAGCACAGCACACCACCGACGATCTTCACTCCAACGTTGGAGGATATCTTTAATGGCATCAACCCCATGCTTAATGCCAGAGCGCAGTTGTTGGACACAATCTCTAATTGGTGTAGAATCGCCATCTTCGGGTTCCAAATCGACAAAATCGATGTTTTCAACTTCGGTATCCACCCCCTCCCCTAGGGGTGGAACTATAGAATTAGGGGGGGGGGTGGATACGGGGCTGTTTGGCGGTGCAATCCCATACTGTAACTGCAATCTGGCTTGATATCGCCGTTGTTCTTCTACGACTTGCCTAATCCGTTCTTCTTTTGCTTGTCGCTTGTGTTCGCGGTATCGTATTACCGATAGCGCAAAGTCTAATTCCTCTTGAGACAGCAAGTGGTATTTAACTTGTTTACCCCGAGTACCCACTTTATGGTTAACCAGTTTTAATCCCAATTGAGATAGCAGCGTTCCCAACAACCATATAGGTTTGCTCTTTGGGGGAACCGTAAACCCTAAAATCGCCTTAACATGAGACGCACAAGAAGAGGCAATTTCAGTCATCCTCACCAAATCAGGGTCACTCGCGGTAACCTCAACACCCGCTACTAAACGTTTGAGAATATCATGCAGTCCCAAATTAAACCTAGCCAACCAAGAAGCCGAATAATTCCCCCAGTCCATACACAACGCCATCTTCAAACGCTCCTGGCGGTCTTTATCTGCCACAATTGTTGGTGGTGCAGGGTATTTATCACCAGTATTTGGGTCAACAATTGTACCATCTGGCTCAGATAAAATTGCCTCCAAGTCAGCGATCGCCCGAATTAATTTCCCACTGTTGTCTTTTTGTACCAGTGTTGAAGTTACCTCCATCCCGTAAGCATCTTTGATGCGGAATTTCTCGCACTCATAAATTTCTTCGGGTGATAAATAATCTTTACTAGTACGTTGCCGATACTCAGTAGCCGAAATTTCGTTGGAAGAAGCAACCGCAGCATAATACGCAGCGTCTAGGGCAATGCCAGCATTTTTTAGTTGCTTTTGGGCAAGTTTATTTTCCGACTCACCCACTGGGATAATTACGTTACCCATCTCCGTTAGCAGGTTGCGTAAATCAGCCCGCAAGTTGTTGATAGATTGGTGACGCTTCGCCATTATTTGACAGTACGCATCAAGCGCCCAGTCTTTTTCAGCACCTCTTCGTCCTGTTTCACGGTCAATCCTGATCAGGAAAGCCGTCATTTCGTTGGTTTGCAGCAACCGCTCCTTAATTTTACTGGCATTGGTGTCTTTATAGCCAAAAGGCGGACGCGGAGCTACCCAAACGTGAATCGGGACGTTGGGACGATAGCGCCAAAGTTGTTGAGCGCATTCGGTAGCCGTTTGGGAAACCGCGTGAAAAACGCCAAAAACAGCGTCAAAATGATATTCAGGTATGTCCACCCCAGTTCCCAGGCTAGGGGATGCTAAAAGGGCATCTAGACCCTTTACAGCGTTGGTTATATCCTTGATGAAGGCAACGTTTTCTTCACTGCCGGAGTTTTCTGAGTGAATCGCCCAAACTCGTAGCGGCTGATTGATATCTGACGTTTTTTTGTCATCTGTCTTTAGAGGTAATTGCGATGCTTTAACACCCGACGTTTTTTTGTCATCTATCTTTAGAAATAATCGTGAGGTATCGTCAGAAATATTGTCATTTGCAAGCGGTGGTTGCAAACTAGGATCTGCGTTGCTAGCCTCCACAACAAGGGGCATAGAGAGCGACTTTTCAAGTTTCTTAATAAAGCGCTTAGAGTCAGAAACCACCATAATTTTCTCACCCCTCATCAGCGCTGCCGAAATTTGGGCAACTATGGCAGAAGAATTATCTCCTTCGTACCAGTGAATTAGGCGATCGCCATTTTTCCACTCATTTTTGATAATGAACGGTTTTTCCTCTGGTGGACGCATTGCCCGGAAGAAGTCCACTGTCACGTCGTCCATATGCGCGTCGGCAATTACAACCAAGGGCGCATTATACACGATATATTCCAGAACTTCTAAAATTTCAGCCCGATGTTCTTTACAGGTTTTGCTGTGCAGCAGGTGAGTCAGATACTGGCAAGCTTCATCGATAAACACGCAGCCGTAGGTGAGGGAATCGGTGCAAAGCTTATGCAAGCTATCGATGGTGATGCTGAGGGCAGTAGCCTTGGCTAAACCTGTGTAACCCAAATCCGAGTACATTTCGGTTTTGAGACGATTAGCCAGGTTTTTCAACAAGTTAACCCGATGCCCGTTGTTGAGGAACCGCGCTTGGGGATGAGAGTCACGCCATTTTGAGAGCAACTCGGTTTTGCCGGTTCCCATATCGCTGTCTAATACTACCAGTCCTGATTCTGGTAATTCAACTGATTCAGATAAATACTTGACATTTACCCGAACGTGTGGTTCGTATTTGTTGCTTAGTCCTCTGTGGCTGATGTAGAACGATCGCTGATAATCTGTGAGGGTTTTGGCATCGTCAACGATGGCGGTTAAGAGGGCGCTAGCATCGTCACCACGGGCTACTACGAAGTCATCGACCCCTTTCTCCATTCCGGGGAGTTGAGCCACCTCGCAGACGCATAGAGCCGCTTCTATTGCCTTGCCTGTACGTAGGGTGGCTTGAAAGACCGACCAACGGGTTTTAGGGTTGGTTTCGTAGTCGAAGAGGATGATAAATTTGCGTCCGGGTTGTGCTAAAGGCAGTAAATCGGGATGCAGGCGTTCGTCTAAGTCTTTTTTACCAACTCGTCCGTTCCAAATACCGGGCAGTGCGATCGCTACAAACCCAAGACTTAACAAACAAGCTGCTTTCTTTTCCCCTTCGCAAAGGATTATGGGGATTTCCGGGTGACGAATAACCCACTCCCAAAATAGGAGCGGATGTAGCCTATCAGTAAGGCGCGACGAGAGGGGAGAATTATTGCACTTGATACTATACCGCTTGAGGACTAAATCCCAAATGCAGTCGGGAATATCGAAGTAAGTGACGCGGTTGGGGGTTTTGGGTGGTGACTCGTATTTGACGAGTTTGCTTTTTGAAGCATTAATCCGGGGCTTGGTGGGCTTAAAGCGCCCCCATTCCATTGGTTGCCAGTTATTTTGGGGGTCGAGTCCGCTAATCCACAATCCACCCAATTCGGCGTGTTGGTACTGTTTTAAGAAGCTGTCGGTGACTCGACCGGCATTTTTGCGCTTTATTTGCTCGGAAATAAATAAGTACGAGTAAACTAATACGCCTTCGATGTGGATGAAATTGCGCTCGATAAGCGCGTGATGGATGGCACTACCGACGGCGAGTTCGTGGTACTCGGCGACTGTAAGGTTGTTGGGGTATTGAGAATGAGGATTGTCTTTCATCATCCCTCACTCCGGATGCCACTAGTACACCTCAATAGTCCTGAAATGGGACATAAAAGAGGGAGCTTAAGCTCCTTATGTTTTTGTTGGGGCTGACTGGGGATGCTAGATGCGCTTGCGCTACGTATAGAAATCTTCACGGTGGCTATCCCGATACGGAACAACCTTCTTTCATACCATGCCGTTTTTTTGACCCCGAAAAATCGAGGTTGCTTAACTTAATTAACTTAATTAGGATTGTCTACCAAGCTGGAACTATTGATTCACAAAGGTTTCAAAAAAAACTTATTACCAGATTCTAGAGGTTTCATTACCGGATTCTAGAGGTTTCATTACCGGATTCTAGAAAAATTGTCTACCTAACGAAATCCTTATATATTAACAGTTTTAGCTATTTTATTCTCAATAAGCAAAGTAGACAAACGTTTTATCAATGGTTTCAGCGTTTTTATTATTGAGAATGGCTTGTAGTAGAAAGGTAGACAAAACCCCAAACCTTTTATTGTCAAGGGTTTGGGGTTATTGATTTAATTTGGATGTAGGGATTGGTTTGAAGACAAGTTAGACAACTGTTACCCGATTCTAGAGAAGTAGACAGAATGTGAGGCGATTTTAGTGGAAGTAGACAAGTGGGTATGGAGCCGAGATATGTGTTTTTTCTGCAAGATGGTCTGTAAACTCTGGTTATTAAGCTTTAGATTTTACGCTCATTTTTGATTTTCGCCATTTCTGTGTAGTTCGCTTAACCTCTTCTATCTCCTCAAAATCTACTTTGATAACGGCATTTTCAAATTCCACACCCAAAGCTGTGGCAACTTCTAAAAGCTCTACAAAACTAGCGCATTGATAATCTGTATCCTCATATTCTTTAACCCTTTGCTCGTCAATTTCTAAAATTTCAGCAAGTTCAAAAAGACTCATTTTTGCTGCTATCCTGGCTCTGATTAAAGCCTCTGGTAGCTTATTTAAACTTTCAACTGTTACTGTTATTGGCTGGGTATTATCGCAATTAATCAGCCTTTCATATTCCGCAATTTCTGCTTTTAACTCGTCAACTTGACTCTGATAGGAATCTCTATGTAACTTCCAACGCTTAGGGTCTGCTTTCAAATCTTCATTGCTATCAAATTCAGCCACAGACTTTTCAAATCGCCGCAACCATTCTTTAGTATTTTGATATTGTTGCTCGTTTTTTATCATCATGGCTTCCACCTGACCAAATCGATAGCAATAATTCCCTTGCGCGTATTCGTTCTTGTATCAAATTGTTGCTCGTTTTTTATCATCATGGCTTCCACCTGACCAAATCGATAGCAATAATTCCCTTGCGCGTATTCGTTCTTGTATCAAATTGAAAAAAATCTATGTATGCCGTACCAGTCTCATTCGCTGGGTGATTGGCAGGAAAAATTTCCCCTTTATACTTGCTTTTTTGTTCGGCACGTCGCAGCGCAAAATTATGTAAGGTGGGAGCAATCGATTCCAGATAATTTATATCAACCCCATTGTCTTCCCAACAAACATCAAAATCACCGGGTCTGGGTTTGCTGGTGACGAAACTACCATCTATATAAATAGTTCTACAACCTGCTTCCTGTAATTGGGTCATTGCCAGTTCTAGACCGTTTATCATGCGCTGTCGAGTCAAGTTGGTCGCAAATTTTTCTTGAAACTCCTCCCATTGCGCCCAATGTATCCCTGGTGGTAAATTACCATTTTCGTCAAATTCTGGAATCACTTTCTCACACCGTAACACAGATTAATTATCCGGCAAAGGAGCTTACCATAAACAGTAAGAATCTTACTTCCGTAGAGAGTGGCTACCGCGTTGGCGTAGCCTGACGGGCTTTGGTGCAAAGCACCCGCCTTTCTGCGATGCTCCCCTTGGGAGCCGCGCAAAGCGCGAACCGACCTGTCGGTTCGCGCTTGCGTTCCGGGCGTTTTGCCTGCCTTTGTGCGATCGCATTTTCACCCGCTCATAATTTGGTTTAATTCTGGAGCTAACCACTCCCAAAGTTGTTTTAAATGAAGGGGCTGAATTTTACGGCTTCCATTGATCCACTTGCCAGGAAGGGATTTTTGCAAGCCCAACCGTTCTGCTAGGTGCGATTTAGTCCATCCTCTAAGCTTCAAAGCTTCTTCCAAAGCCCATCCGGGAATTAGTTTTTGGCTATCTTCTACAGAGATGGTTTTTTGCTTGTTAGGGTGCGAATATTCACTCTCGGTAAGTACAGTTTTAAGGTTTGGCTCAGAGTCAGATTTAGGCTTACTAACTGGAAGTGCAGGAGCGTTAATTGCTTCTAGCTTTTCCTGAATTTTTTCTGTAGGTTTAATAATTACTTTGGCTTCTAGCCAAATATTTAGCCACCCTTTGGGTCGTCGCGGTCCCTCTGTATTTTTATTTTCTGGCAACACCCAAACTGGTTGAATTGATTCTGGATAAGTAACTGATTCAAAACTAATTTGCCAACCTAAATCTTGTAGGGTTAGTAGGGCATTATCCCACTGTTCAATCAGTTTAAGTCTTTTTATATATCCACTCTTACTCTGAAGTTCCTGCAAATGTGTTTCTGAAAGATATCCTATCCGTTTTAATAATGTTCCTACCTTGTATTCTCCATCAATTTTAATTCGGCTCATAATAGTTAACAATACTGCTAACCTTGCAGCAATTGGATTTTGATAGGGATTAATTTGTAAAGTACTTTTAGCTAAAAGTCCGTACTCATATAGTGAACGGTAGTTTTCTAAATCCTGAAATGGTCGAACCCAATCATTAGCACCAACTGTGAGAAATAACTCTGTAGGGTCATCAAATTCATGGTCAATTTTGGATGGATAATTATGTTCTAAAACTAAAGACAACTGACCTGTGTACTGAAGCTTTAGTTGCCACATAGCTTGAATTTCGGCTGAATATTTCATCCGCTTTAAGTCAAGCTTGTTAATGGTGATACTCAGATGGGCTACTTGCTGGGCAAGCATACCGAGTTTTTTCAGCTTATTACCTAAACTTAAATCGGTTCTATTACTCCAGCCAAAAGTTTTAATTAAATCAGTTCCTTTGATGGTAAATGCACCCGACCAAGGTTGTTCTAAATCCGTGGCACAAGACGCAAAAACTAAAAACATATAAGCAACTTCTGGGTTAAACTTCTGAATAATCTCCCAGGCTGCATTTCCAGCTATAAGTTCTAGTCTGTTGGTTTCCGGGTTTTCTTTAATGATGTTGTGTTCTATAAAACCCTGACCAAAAAAGCGCCGAAAACAAGGAACACCTTCAATATCATCCCAAAGAGTTTTTCCTAAACAAGCTTGCGCTCCTGATAAGTAAGGGTGAGAAGTCATTACGGGAGCATCATCAGTTATTTGAAATAAGGGTGGTTGTGTTACGGGAGAGGAGTGCGTGATAGTTTTAGAGTTGTCTTGTTGTTGAAACTCTTTGGCTGACATTGATGAAAAGTCTAGGGAGTTGATATTCTCTAATTTCAATGGCTCGTGTAGCTCGTCAAGTTTGCTTCTTTTTACCAATTGAAATTGCTTATTCTTCTTGGCTATTTTCACTAATTTCACCCCTTTTTAGCCTAAACACGCGCACTTAAAAAGTAAAAAGATAAAAGTAAAAAGTAAAAAGTAATGCATATAATCCCCATAAATAAATTTTGGGGCGGCAAGGAAAGCGATCGCGGCAGCCATTCTAATAGTGAGTATTGCAATTCTTGGGCGATAACCTCAAAGTTTTGTTGGTGTGCTTAAACGGTTTCTACAAAGCTTTCTACGCTGAATCTCAAATCGGCTACGGAAGCTTGCAGAGATTGAGCAGTGTTGTTTAATACTTTTTTAAATCTGCGTAGGTCAGCATTAACGGCTACTTGCCTGTTTAATGCAGCTTCAATGCGGGTTAATGGTCATAGCTGTGCGCCTTATGTCATGGTTCTAAGTTCCCCCCACACTAAAAATCTGGTTGGCAGTCAAATTTAAATCAGGGAAAGCAGTTACTTGAGTTGTTTGAACTGTTCTTCTCCTCACAATTAAAGATTGGGCGAAAGAAGTGCCAAGGAAAGCGATCGCATGGGATTAATCGGTGTTGATCATTTATCCTCGTACCATTCGATAAATTCGCAGGGTTGGATTTTGTAATAGTCACAGATTTTGTCCATCGCCACCTTGTTGGGAATCTGTTCGGGATTATCGTATAGGGCGTAAACCGTTGTTTTGCTCAGGGTTGTACGTTCGCTAAATTCATATCTTGTAACTTTTAACTTTTCATCAATTAGCCTCCTTATTTTGTTTCTAACAGGCATAAAACCTCGCTGGTAATAACAGTCATATTAAAACAGCTTATTGGATAACTTGCTATGCCCAGTTTTATTTAATTAAAAGCTTGCTTTTATTACCAGTCAACTTATACTAAAATAGTAGTGTTAAAAAATTGCATATGTCAAATTCCCTAACACTGAAAAAAAGAAAACTCAACATCTGACGAGTTAGACCCGTTGTAGGTGAGTCTGCTTCCTTTGCTCGTCCAGCAAAGGAAGCCCCTCGGTTTCCAACAGCCTACATTTTCCAATATCGGGAGATACGGTCATGTGGCTGTTATTAACCAAGTGAGGCATTATCCATGAATCTTGTAAGTCAAGAAATCCAAAAGTTAGCAGTTTATCGACCCTCTAAGCAAGAGATTTTACTGAACGCAATTCAATCTTGCATTACGGAACTGTACAACGCAGCAGGAAGCGCAGAGGACAGTAACGAGGTAGATAACTACCTGCGTGCTGCCAAGCCGCTAACCGATGCTTTGATAGCCTGCGTCCAAATGGGGGATGGAGTGTAGGAGTAGGTAACATCCGCGACTGCACTTAAAGCGATCGCACATCCGAACAAGGCTTGATTTCTTCCAAAGTGCGGCTAAAACAGGGCGATATTTACCCTGTCCAAAGACGCCTACCAAGGGTATCGCCCTGGTATCACGCAGGTATAGCCGACGGACGAACAACTTTTAATTTTGTCCAATAACCAAAATCCAAAGTTATTGAAATCGTCCAACGATGGGGCTATATCAAAAACCTGTGTCCAAGTCGAGGGTCTTGTCAAAAACCTTAGATTTAAGGATGCCAGGTTAATTAAATACATGCTTAAGTAATAACGCAGAGGTAATGTGGCAACTAAAGAGTACACAACTAAGTATAGGCGACTGAAAAAAGCCTACGAGCGCATTATGGGCAAAGAAGTTTCTGACATTACCTGGTACAGAACAGCCTCAACTTTGAAGAGGCACTTTAATTTCAATGTCGAGGCTCCAGGCGCTTTGCTGATTGTCGAGGCTTTCGCGGACTTAAAGAAGAGGTATGCAGCCTTCTCGTTTAAAACGTCCGATTTTGAGGAGCGCTGGTCACTGTTTAAAGGTTTTTACGAGGCGAAGGACACGCAATATACCTGCAAGCAGTTCTTGGATTTACTTGCCGATCGCCTGAAGGTTGATTTGAAAAACGTACCCCGCAGCACCCGTTATTACTGGTTTGAACGCGCTGGAGTTCAGTATCAGGCTGATGAACACCGCCACAGCAAAGACCTGGCGCTAGTCGCTTTCGTTGCCGCTAAGTGGGCTATTAATAGGCGAACGGCGACCATGAAATCTGCAAGCCCAGAAGTTTCACTACTACTTAAATAAGGAGCAAATTATGTCTAACAAATTCACCAATAACGTCCGCACTCGGTTGTACAAGCAAGGCTACCAAGGGTTCACGAAAGAGGAATTTACGGAGGCTGCGATCGCTGCCGAGTGCGACGACCTTGATAATCCGACTAAGGAGCAACTAACTCAGGCTGTCAATTACCTCATTGAAAAGCAATCAAGTAAACTGGCAGTCACCGTAACGTTACCAGAACTAGAGGAACTACCTTCATATGAGGAAGTTATTGAGGAGTCAAGGCTTGCCGCCATTCCACAGTCTCAGGTAGGCGAGATGGTTACAACCAAGGCGGCAGAGTTGGGGATGGTATTAAGCGAGAAGCAGGTTTGCGATATCGCAGACAGCGTTGACAGTTCCGCCTCAACGTTTGATGAAGTCTTGATGCAGGTCGAGGCGGCGCTATTGAGTTATGCGGACTACTCAGCAAATCAGGTTGACGCAAAGATTGACCGAACGCTTACCAGGGTGCAAGAGCGGGTAGTTAACCGTCACGAACAAAGCAGAGACAAACTTGCTCATGGTTTAACGGGTATCAGTGCGGCGCTGGAGGAGAGCCGCAGCCAAACCAAAAGCCAACTCGGAGGCATCCTCGCAAGACTCAACGCCGCGAAGTAGCGATAACCTAACGCTCATTCAGTGTTTGTTGATTCGCTTTCACAGAATGAGCTATTTATCAAGGGTTGCTGTCGGCTTGGGCATGGTCGCAGGAGTAATCTTACCTCTGCACTACTGGGTGTATTTACCAAGTAATGAATATTTCAACTATCAGCAATATCTAAAAAGGAAGCAAATCACAGAGCAGTATGTCAGGCGAATGGAATATCAATGCAACGTAATTTTGACTCTTGATAAAAAGTATGGCTGTCAGAAATTCAATGAAGCTAAAAAATCTGGTAACTTCCAAATCCAGGAATTTAGAAAGGCAACTGAAAGGTAAATTCAACGCATCTACTAATTTGGTAGTGAGAGCCTTATCGGGTGATAAGTCAGCGCTAAAGCTGATAGGAAAAATGGGAAATGATGGGGCAAGAATTAGCGAATTTGCGCCACAGGTAACAGAGCAGATGCTCAATGCGATTAAGGGAACTGAAGACTTGAATCAGGTTCTCACGCAGATCTATAAACAAGCTGGCGTTAGTGGCGAGAAGATTGAGAGAGCAGTGCAGTCGGCAACATTGGCTGATACCCACCTGGCTAATGTTCTTGAAGAAATGAGGCTTGATTTCACCTCAGCCAAGGAGAAAGAAGCACTGCGCCATCAACAAGCAACAGACCATCTCAAACTTAAGGCATGGGTGGATAAGCACAGTGCGATTCGTTGGTTAGTGAATTCCGGTATCCAGCCCGTATATAACTAACCCAACCATTTGTCATTAAAAGTACAAAAGGTTGAACTCTCAGACAGATGTAGGTGCAAGTCCTACCCGCTAG
>JAESGY010000104.1_pt1 | contig 73976 bp, 69 predicted proteins | sample 9269841 | NCBI WGS metagenome assembly JAESGY01 (sample SAMN17022865, study PRJNA683097) | algae metagenome | isolation source: Spirirestis rafaelensis WJT71-NPBG6 and co-occurring heterotrophs from... | place: USA: Pinto Wells, Joshua Tree National Park, Colorado Desert, CA | collected 2006-08-15 | reverse complement strand
GCATTAGGGAACTTGGGAGAAGCGGGGGCAAAGTACGCTCCCGAAATCGCCAAAATCCTCAAAGATGAAAAAGTTGACGTTTACGTTGGTGGCGGTGCAGCCGAAGCATTAGGGAACTTGGGAGAAGCGGGGGCAAAGTACGCTCCCGAAATCCTCAACATCATCAAAGATGAAAAAGTTAACGCTGACGTTCGTCGCAGAGCAGGCTTAGCATTAGGGAACTTGGGAGAAGCGGGGGCAAAGTACGCTCCCGAAATCCTCAACATCATCAAAGATGAAAAAGTTGACGCTGACCTTCGTGGCAATGCAGCTTATGCATTAGGGAACTTGGGAGAAGCGGGGGCAAAGTACGCTCCCGAAATCCTCAACATCATCAAAGATGAAAAAGTTAACGCTGACCTTCGTAGCTATGCAGCTTATGCATTAGGGAAATTGGGAGAAGCGGGGGCAAAGTACGCTCCCGAAATCCTCAACATCGTCAAAAATGAAAAAGTTAACGCATCCGTTCGTGGCAGGGCAGCGTCAGCATTAGAGAACTTGGGAGAAGCGGGGGCAAAGTACGCTCCCGAAATCCTCAACTTCCTCAAAGATGAAAAATTTAACCCTTACATTCGTGGCAGTGCAGCCGTCGCATTAGAGAACTTGGGAGAAGCGGGGGCAAAGTACGCTCCGGAAATCCTCAACTTCCTCAAAGATGAAAAAGTTGACGCTAACGTTCGTTACAATGCAGCCTCAGCATTAGGCAACTTGGGAGAAGCGGGGGCAAAGTACGCTCCGGAAATCCTCAACTTCCTCAAAGATGAAAAAGTTGACCCTTACGTTCGTGGCAGTGCAGCCTCAGCATTAGGGAAAATCAAACAACTAAAGTTGACAGAGGTTGTTGTAGTCCTAAATAATGTCTATGAGCCAAATCAGCAATACTTGAATTGGCGTTTTTTAACCTATTTCCTTAGTGGTGGTACTGATGAAGTGAAAACGCTGCTGACATGGGTTGGCATTCCTGACAGCAAAACTATTCCCACCCAATTGAATCACGACAAAGGCGTTAAAACTCTCAATGTCTTTCTCAAAGCTTGGGAAGCGAGTAAGCTTCAGAAGCTTCAGCGATTACAAGAGGACTTAGCAAAGCAAATAGGCTATGTTGTTGCTAGCAAAAAAGTCTCATGGAAAGCACAAGATATTATTTTACTTCAAGATCACTACAACAACCTGAAAAAAGACGGATATAACGAAGCCGATACGGTGCAGTCGGTGATTAATAATCTCGAAGGTTGGAAGTGGTTCTTCGGTGCGAGAAACATTATCCTTATTCATATTACCTTTTGGCTGGCGCTGATCTTTGCTTACCCAAAATTTCCCCAAGTTCAAGCTATCTTCTTCTGGAACCCTTGGGTACGTCGCATTCTCGGTGTCGGTTACGTCGGCTTTCTCCTCGCTTGGGTTCCCTTTTTACGTCGCAAACTGTTTGAACCGTTTAAGTTTTCCCTCCTAGCAGATGCAGGATTAGATAATTTTAAATCCCATGCATATTTTCCCCAATCTAGGGTGAAAGTTCCGATGACAGGAGAAATCCGAGAGATTACCCACGAACTACCCAGCATCAAAGGGCAAATTGTTTTAGAAGGCGATTCTGGGTTGGGCAAGTCGATGTTTCTCCGCCATCTGGTAAAATCTTCTCAAGCTATTGTCGTTTATCTGCCGGCGCACAAATGCGATAAAGGTGTAATTGAGGCAATTCAGGCAAAGCTGCACGGACAAGCACAAGATGCGGAATTTCTGAAAAACCTGATTTACAGCGGTGCGATAGATATTTGCATCGATGGACTTAACGAAGTTACAGCAGACACACGCGCCAAAATTACGCAGTTTGTCGAGAGCTATTTTCGCGGTAACATCATCATGACTACCCAACCGTTAGAGTGGATACCCCCCTCAACGGCAAAGATGTATTACTTGCAACCTTTAGAACGTCAGCAGATTGAGGACTTTTTGATTTCCCGACAGCCGCGACTTCCTAAAGATGCGAAAATTCAAGGTACTGCTTACGAGCAAGCTTGCAAAAACTATTTAACAAAAGCCTTTAACCAACACCAATCTCGCGAAGAGTTAGAAGCAGCACAACGAACTCTTTCCAACCCGATGGATTTAACTTTGGTTGCTCAAATGTTATCACAAGGCAAGCAACCAGATTTGTTTCGCTTGCAAGAACAGCAATATAAGGAAATGGCAGCAGAATACTTGCAAGAATGGAAGCATGAATTTCCCTTGAAAAAATTCTCCGAAGCTGTCTACCAAATGCGGCTAAATGACGAAAAAGCTTTATCAGGAGAGCTTTACTACCAAGAATTACAATCAATGGAAGATGAGAAATATAAAATGGTTGTCAGCCGTCAGTGGCAAGATGAAAAAGGAGAAGCTAAGAAAGAATGCTACTTTTGCCATGATAAAATTATGGACTTCTTCTTAGTACAAACTTTTCTCGGCGACAGTGACGCAGCAGAACAACGCCTAGTTGACCACATGAGCGATCCGCGATTTCGGGGTGTATACTTTTTGTTAGCAACTTTGCTTCATTTGGATAAGGCTAAAGCTCTGCGAGAAGAGTTGATTCAATACGCTGCCAACACGAAGGATCATACTGTGAGTGATACCTTTGTGCAGTTGTTGCGGTCTAGATGATTTAAACGCAGAGGGACGCAAGGGAAGCGCGAAGGTACGCGGAGTTTTCGTAAGAGTGAAGACTGACAGCATTTTTTAATTATCCTCCATCTGTAAATAAAGATTCTAAATCTTGGCGACCGTTAACTACCCGTAAAATCTCAACTTCATCATCAAGTACTTTATACAAAATTACGTATCCATCTAACGACAAGCCTCGCAAACCAGGTCTAATATGAGCATAACTGCGTCCTATGTTGGGAAAATTTGCTATGTTTTGGCATTTTTTATTAAATTCTCTAAAAAGCTTTTCTCCGACTTCAAGGTTGCGCGTCAGAAAGTAGTCAGCAATCTGATTTAGATCCCGACTTGCGGATGGGGAAATGATATAAATACTCATTCTTGTGACTCACGCGCACGACGGAATCTTTCGAGTATGTCCATTACTACAGTCTCACCATCCAAACCTTCGCCGCGTTCAAGTTCTACAATAGCAACATCAACTTTTTGACGAGTTTCTTCTATCCACTCTGTATACTCAGAATGCAATTTGTCAAATAATCGAAACGCTATATCAACTACTTCCTCAGCCGAAGTATATCTGCCAGTTGCAATTTGTGCTTGAATTAATTTTTCTTGTTCGGGTTTGAGTTGGATGTTCATAATTTTTACCTCTAGTTAATTTGTAGTATTATCCTTGTTTTAGCAACAATAATAGATTTAATCGAGACGATTATAGTTTACAAATTTACCCTGTTGAGTCGCCAAGAGCTAGAAAATATGCTGAAATTAAGCGCACTAAAACAAACTAGAGTTTACCAAGAAGCATTATAAGAAGGTCGGAAAGAACGTTTAATAACAGGTAAATTGGCTGCTGTTCCACTATTGTTGAAAGCAGGTTTGACTGTCGAACAAATAGCCGAACAGCTAGATATTGATATTGAAGCTGTTCGGCAGGCAGGACAACAATCTTAAACGAGACTACAAAGCGCAGAAGATAATCATACCAATTGGCGATTTAGGCGATGTCTGGCGACAAGAAGCAGAGCTTCTACGCACTTCTACGTAGTAAGCACTTTATAAACCACTCTTTGTGCTTACATTTCTACAACTTCACGCACTAACTGCGCCAATTTTTCCGCGCTATCGGGAACTGCGATCGCTTTGCTTTTTTCTGCCATATGAGCCAATTCGGGTGACTGCAACAAATGCAAAACTTTACTTTGCAATACTTCAGCGGTTAACTCTGATTGCTTAAAGGCGATCGCTGCACCTACTGAAGTAAAAACTTCCGCATTGTAAGTTTGATGATCTTCTGCCGCAAATGGATAAGGAATCAAAATCGACGGCACACCACATACTGCCATTTCTGTCAAGCTTCCCGCACCAGAACGACTAATTGCTAAATTAGCTCGTTTTAACAATCCCGCCATATTGTCATAAAACGGTAACACAATATATTGCGGATGCTGCAATTTATCGGCTTCGGGATCATTATCTCCCGTTAAATGGACAACCCAAGCACCAGCATCAAACCAAGCTGTAGCGCATTCACGCACCAACTTATTGATAGCGACTGCACCTTGGCTACCACCAAAGACGACAATTAAAGGAACATTCTCCGGAATCGGTAAATCCAGGGGGACAATTCCAGAATCCAAGAATGGCGATCGCACTGGAGTATTTGTATAAATAGTTTTGGCGCGAGGTAAATACTTAGCTGCAACTTCAAACCCCACTGCCACAGCATTACACCAGGGACCAAAAAAGCGTGTTACCTTACCAGGTAAAGCATTCGATTCATGGAGAATTACAGGTAAACCAAGCGATCGCGCTGCAATTACAGCCGGTCCTGCGATATAACCACCGGTAGTAAAAACACCTTGAAAATTACCTTGTTTGAGAAGTTTTCTAACTTGGAGAATCGAACCGACGAGTTTACCCAAAATCCGTAAAGATGAAAATCCAAACCCTTGCTGAAACCCCTCAACTGCAATAGTATTCAATGGGTACTGCTTGGGAACAAGCGATCGTTCTAGCCGATTCGGGACACCAAGCCACTCAATTTGATAATCTGGCAATTGTTCAGCCAGTGCGATCGCCGGAAATAAGTGTCCACCAGTCCCACTAGCAGCTATTAATAATCGTATCGGTGCGTTTGCCATCAACCCTCTACCGTTCTGCTTTGTAGCTTAACTAAGATAAAACAATTTACGAGCCTTCTGTAGCTAAATCCCGAACCTATCAACAATGCCTAACTTAATTGCCTTACTACTTAGACGCCAAAGAAAGTTTCCAGCCTCAAACTGGCTAATTTTGTTTTTACTAACACTTGGCTTATTATCTGGCTGGAAATGCGCTCAAGCAAGTACACCAGATACAGCACCACCAGCACTGAAAAATTTATTGACGCAAATTGATACAGCAGCAAGTCAAGGTAATGTGACAAAAGTCATGCAGTTCTACAGCCCCAATTTTACTACTGGGGATGGCTTAACTCACCCCAATATGCAAAAAGCCTTGGTTGGACTGTGGAAACGATATCCACAATTAAAATACAATACGCAATTGCAATCTTGGAAATCAGAAGGTAATGCCATTATCGCCGAAACGGTGACTAACATAACCGGCTCACCCTCTGCTAACAGTAACAACTTAGCTCTAAATGCGACGATTAGATCTCGTCAGCGCATTTCTGGTACACAAATTGTCCGTCAAGACATTTTGACCGAACGCACTCAACTTAGCTCTGGTGCTAAACCGCCGCAACTTAACATTAATTTACCACAGCAAGTGCGAGTCGGACAGCAGTATAATTTTGATGCGATCGTTACTGAGCCGATTGGTGATGATTTTCTTTTAGGTGCAGCTTTAGAAGAACAGATTCAACCAGAAAAATATCTCTCCCCAACATCGGTAGATTTAGAATTGCTGACAACAGGTGGACTTTTTAAAGTTGGACGCGCACCATCTACCCCTGGTAACCAATGGCTTTCTGCCGTCATTTTACGTGGAGAAGGCATGACAATGGTAACTCAGCGTTTACAAGTTGTGAAATAAGAGTTAGGAGTCAGGAGTCAGGAGGCACGGAGTTAGGAGTTAAAAGTCCAAACTTAGTTGACCCTTGACCCTTGACTATTGACCATTGACCATTGACTATTGACTAAACATGATTTCGATTCAAAATCAAATTGTTTTAATTACGGGTGCAAGCAGTGGTATTGGTGCAGCTTGTGCGAGAATATTTGCGCTTTCGGGTGCAAAATTGATTTTAGCAGCGCGTCGGCAAGAACGTTTACAGCAGCTAGCTTCGGAACTAGATAATAAGAGTCCTGAAATTCATTTGTTACAGTTAGATGTACGCGATCGCTTGGCTGTAGAATCGGCTATCTCTAACTTACCTCCTGAGTGGTCAGACATCGACATTTTAATTAACAATGCCGGTTTGAGTCGCGGTTTAGACAAACTCCACGAAGGTGACACTCAAGACTGGGAAGAAATGATTGATACCAACATCAAAGGTTTACTTTACCTTACCCGCTATATTGTCCCAGGAATGGTGCAACGGAATCGCGGTCATGTCGTAAATATTGGTTCCATTGCGGGACATCAAACTTATCCCAAAGGCAATGTATATTGTGGTACTAAAGCCGCAGTGAAAGCAATTTCCGAAGGCTTAAAACAAGACCTTTTAGGAACTCCAATACGTGTAACTTCGGTTGATCCGGGTATGGTAGAAACAGAATTTAGTGAAGTGCGTTTTCATGGCGATAGCGATCGCGCTCAACAAGTTTACCAGGGAGTTACTCCCCTGACACCAGATGATGTTGCTGACGTAATATTTTTCTGCGTCACCCGACCAAGTCATGTAAATATTAACGAAGTTATATTAATGCCAGTTGATCAAGCGAGCGCCACTATGGTAAACAGGCACGTATAGGCTAGGTCTGAAGCTTCTGTCTACTATTTTGGCTATATTTTGGCTCTGTTTCCATGAGTCCATGACTGAAACATGAGACTATGACTTTATCAGGTTTTCCCTGTGGGTGAAGGCATGGAGAGAATCTCAATTTCGGTCATATTACCGGACATGATATCAACTTTCTTTCAAATTGATAATTAATCACAGTGGCGGTCATTTCGTCAATTTGAAAGTTGAAATAATTTTTTGAAAGTCTTGCCTAATTTTATCTGACTTGTTTCCATAGCCGACATTTAGCGTGATAATATACTGCCCATTTTTACTGGGAAAGACTATATTATCACCACAGTTCAGCCCACACCAGGAATAAGATATAGCACTTTGACCGACAAAATTTAAAGTTTTATAATTACCTTGACGGAAACGGTTGAAATTTGACTGGGGAGTATTTTTATTCACCCATTGCAGCGCTGAAAGTTTATTAGGATTACTGAAGGCAGAAATGCTGATACTGCTAGATGGTGTTTCAGTCGCAAATAATTTCCCAGCTTGAATTGCTTGATAGTCAGAATTTTTCCACAATGTTAGATATCCTTGGTCAGGATATTTATTTTCAAAGGTTTTATCTAAAGTGTAGCTATTAGGATATGTTATCTTAAAGCCAAATTTCGGACTTTGGTAAGTTACCTGACTACTTGCTGCAAAAATTTCAGTACTGCCAATTTTTGGTATCGCAAAGATGGTAATTGGTACAATGCTAAAAAGTGCTAAATATAAACCTTTTTTTAATCCTAAACCAGTTATTTGACTGGTTAATTTAGACATCTTACCAAATTGAAAAATCAAATTTTTCATTGAAATCACATACATCCAATTGAGAATTGCAGGCAGGATGCCTGCGCCACAAGTGCCCTAAAATAAGCTTAATATTTATAACTTAAAATTTGAATCTCGCCATCTTTTGGTAAAGTACTAGAGCTAATAGCAATAGTGTCACTATTGCTACGACGTACATTGATGCCCTGCATCAAAGTTAAAAAATCATCCACTGGGGAAATCTCGCAGTTAGCGGTATCTGCGGCTTGTGTACGATATTGGGTAGGAATTATCAGCTTAGGATTTAATATCTGAACCGCTTGTTTTGCCTCTTGGGCATTGTAAGCTTTCGCACCACCTCCTACGGGTATCAATGCCACATCAGGGCGTCCCATAAGAATTTTTTGCTCAATTGAAATCGGTGCGGCGGCTCCTCCTAAGTGTAAGATATTAATTCCGCCTTGCTTCCAACTCCAAGCGGTGTTGATGCCAAACTGCTTGCCACCTTTGCGATCGTGGTCTATTGCAATTCCCTGGAATTTTATGCCTTGAAATTCGTAAACTCCGGGTTCGTAGATTAGCTTTGGATTCCCTGGTAATCCTTCTACCGCACCTTCATCTAACAATTGACTGCTAATCAGTACCAAATCTGCGGTGACTTGAGGAGGACGATATTTAGCAGTACAACCGAGCGATCGAAACGGATTTACGAGAATTCTTGCACCACCACCAGTAAACAGAAAGCAAGAATGACCCAACCACTGAACTGATAATGAACTGCCTGATTGTGCGTTAGCTTGAAGGTGTGAACCTAACTCAGTCACCAAGGCTGTTAGTAACCCTGCCCCAGCATAGCCCATCAATTGTCGTCGTTTCATTAATTACTCTCTCGACTGTAACTGTTTCAGAAAGTTTCGCAATAACTGCTTACCTGAAGATGTCAGGACACTCTCTGGGTGAAACTGGACGCCCTCAATGTGAGGATAGTTCCGGTGTCGCACTCCCATAATGGTTCCGTCTTCTACCCAAGCCGTGATTTCTAACACATCTGGGCAAGTTTGGCGATCAATCACTAAACTATGATATCTGGTTGCGGTCATAGGATTCTCTAAACTCCGAAAAACTCCTACCCCAGCGTGAGATACAAGAGAAGTTTTCCCATGCATCAATTCAGGCGCAGAAACGATTTTACCACCGAATACTTGACCAATGCTTTGATGTCCTAAACATACACCTAAAATAGGCAAGCTTGATCCCAGATGCTCAATCAATTCTAGAGAAATTCCTGCATCTTCCGGACGCCCTGGTCCTGGGGAAATCACGATTGCATCGGGCTTAAGAAGGCGAATTTCATCTATAGATATCTTATCGTTACGAAAAACTTTAATATCCGCTGCTACTGGAAACTCTGCTGCTAGTTCTCCCAAATACTGCACCAAGTTATAGGTAAAGCTGTCGTAATTATCTATGACTATAAGCACAGCCATTAACTCCTGGTTTTTACAAGTGAATATAATTTGATTTTCTTATCGCCAGATTTTAATATTTTTTTAGACGTGTGAATATAAAACACGATTAATCGTGCCTAATTATAAGATTTAGTATTGTATCAGATTTGGCAATACTAGTTGCTTAACTGGGAGGCTATCTGGGCAACGCAGTCACCTCCTTTTCTAAAGTGCGTAGACGCAAAGCGGTGAAGCAGCGCGCAGAACAGGGGGTTTCCCCCATTTCCTCGACTGCACCAAGCCGTTCGCGCAGCGTCTCCGCATCTGAGAAGGGCTTGTCGTCAGACATCGCCTATCAGGATTGAATCGCAGACAAAATTAAGGTAAAGATTGGCGGAACTAAAAGTATACCAGCAACCAGCACCGCTACTAAAGCAGAAACTAGGACAGCACCAGCAGCACAATCTTTGGCAATTTTTGCTAAATCATGATACGTTTGCTTGACTGTTAAATCTACCAGAGATTCCAGCGCTGTATTCAGCAATTCTAACGCCAAAACTAAACCGCTAGTTAAGCCAATCACCGCTATTTCCACTGCTTGTAGATGTAAAAAAAGGCTCAAGCCGATTGCTAAGGCACAAACAGCTACATGAATGCGAAAGTTGCGTTGACTTTGAAAAGCGTAACTGATTCCAGCCCAGGCATACTTAAAACTAACAAATAAATTAGAGGCAACGCGCCAGGAGAGTTCCCGATCGTTGGTCACAATTGTTTCTAAGTGGTTTGGCGTGGGTGATGAAGAAACTTGTTTGGACATAGGCTGAAAATATAACAGCAGATTAAATAAAGTGGGAATCTTAGCTGATTTTAATCGCCCAATCAATTTTTAGGTATTTTCCTACATAAGTATTATATAAAGGATGACTAAAAATTAACACTTACGGTCACGCAGGCAAATGTTATTCTATGTCAATGGCAATACTAATTGCCTTCAGTAATATCACTTGCTGTTCTAGCATTCGCGTTTCTGTTTCTTCATCAGGATGATCCCAGCCTAGTAGATGCAATAAACCGTGAGCCGCTAACCATGCTAACTCGGTTGATAAACTATGCCCCTGCTGTTGAGCTTGACGTTTAGCTGTATCTACAGAAATAGCTATATCACCTAGATATAAAGGTACAGAAGCAGTTATTTCCTCAATTTGAGGAAAGTCTACCTCTAATGTTGCAAAAGATAAAACATCTGTCGGCTTATTTTGGTGACGATACTGGGCATTTAAAGCCTGAATTTCCGCATCGTCTGTCAAACGTAAGCCGATTTCATAAGTTGATTCTGATGGAACATTAGGTTGTAATATTTCCAACCAGCGACGAAACCAGCTTTCCCAAATTTCTACCGCAATTGGAATATCAGCCTCCCGAAGATTTACAGCTTCGGCTGGGGGAGACTGATCAAAACAATTTTCTACATATAGTTCGACTTGCACTTCTCTCCATAAAGTCTTTGGCGCAATTGTAATGTATCGTCAGTGAGTCAGATAAGCAAGACCCACCAAGACAGCCACAAGCCCGACTCCGGTTAGGGCAAAATGTTTTAGAGAAGTGCCACCCTTACGCACCATGTTTCGCATGGCGAGTTTGACGTAGCTTGGTTTCGGTTCTGTTGAAGGAGAGTTGCTCATGATGATTTGATAACAAACTCATTTATTAATGTAACAGTTTGGTGAGGTGACAGTTGCCAGTTTGGCAAATTGGGGAATGGGGCATCGGGCATGGGGCATCGGGAACGGGAAAAACTATATTACCAATACCCATTGCCCATTGCCCATTGCCCATTGCCCCCTTCCTATTTACTTTCTACCAACTGGTTTTCTTGCCGCAGATAGGTTTGGATGAACATGTCAATTTCGCCGTTCATCACATCGCCGATCGCCGTAGTTTCCACATTGGTACGCAAGTCTTTCACCATTTGGTAAGGGTGAAATACATAGTTACGGATTTGGTTTCCCCAAGAGGCTTCGACCATATCACCGCGAATTTGGGCAACTTCTTGAGCGTGTTGCTCTTTAGCAATAACTAGGAGCTTTGCTTTCAAGCGGGCGAGCGCTTTCTCTTTATTTTGCAGTTGGCTGCGTTCTTCTGTACAACGGACGGCAAGACCGCTAGGAAGGTGAACAACTCGCACTGCTGTTTCCACTTTGTTGACATTTTGCCCGCCTTTACCACCAGCTCTAGATGTGGTAATTTCCAAATCCTTATCTGGAATATCTAGTTGTACGGTATTATCTATTTGCGGCATCACTTCCACCCCAGCAAAACTAGTTTGGCGTTTGCCGTTGGCATTAAAGGGTGAAATTCGCACTAAGCGATGAGTGCCTGTTTCGGATCGCAAGTACCCGTAGGCATAGCGACCAGTAATTTCTATAGTTACTGATTTGATTCCCGCTTCATCACCTTCGGAAAGTTCACTTAAAGTGACTTTATAGCCTTGCCTTTCTGCCCAACGAGTGTACATCCGCAGCAGCATTTCTGTCCAGTCTTGGGCATCTGTTCCACCAGCACCAGCGTTAATCGTCAGTACTGCGCCTTTCTCGTCGAAAGGACCGGAAAGTAACTGTTGTAACTCCCACTGGTCAAGTTCGCGATGAAGCTTGCTAAGGGTGGTTTCTGCTTCTTGTAGTAATCCCTGATCGGTTTCTAACTCCAAAAGCTCAAAAACTGCTTTCGTATCTTCTAGGCTGGCTTGCCACTGATGATACTGCGACAAATGTGTTTTGAGGTCGTTGAGTTCTTGTAAAGTTTGTTGAGCTTGGGTTTGGTCGTCCCAAAATTCTGGTTGAGCCGATATTTGTTCGAGGTCTTGAATTTTGGCTGTTAGTGCAGGGATGTCAAAGATAGTCCTGGGTTTTACCCAGGCGATTAGATAACGTTTCGATTTCGCGTTTGAGTTCTAAAACTTCCATAGGCTTCGGTCAAAAAAGAGTGCTTTATATTTTAGGCGATCGCTCTATATTCTATTAATTTTAGCTATTATTGACCACACAATCACCCAAGCGTTGGTCTGTCGATGGAAAAATTAATCAGTTGCGATCGCTTTCTCTCATAACTTCATCTAGTGGGATTTGCGCCGATTTTTTTGAGAAAAGGGATTCAATACTGGGAAGATATGCTACAAATAACGCGAATTGTAAGCGAAATTTTTCTTTTTTAAAAAAACTTGAAACAAGGCGAATTGTGAGCGGACTTTTTACGGAGTACCCAGTACGCTTTATAAACAAGTTGTAATTTGCGGAAAAAACACTGGAGTTAAGTATGATATTTTGGGGAAACCACACTGGTCAACCAATGCCTTATAGAGGCTGGAATGTGGTTGTGGGTGACAGGCACAATACAAAAGCTAAATTTGCCGCCTCCCTCGACAAGCTGCTTCAATGGCTGCGAGACTATACATCGGTAGATACAGTGACACTTCTACTTCCTGTGGAAAACCAACAGCATCTGGCTGTATATGCTACTTTCGGACTAGAAGAGGAGATTGCACAGCAGATTCGTATCCCCATCGGGCAAGGAATTGCAGGTCGCATTGCTGAGAATATGCAGCCGATGATAATTGATAATATGTCGGCGGTAGAAGTCTTTAGTCCCATTCTCCGCCATTCGGGTTTGCGATCGCTTGTTGGTATCCCAATACCTATCACTGAAGAATCGGTTGGGGTTCTACACGTCGGTATGTTTAATTATCATGACTTTAACGAACGCGATGTACAGCAACTGCAACTAATTGCACATCGCCTGAAGTTGATGATAGGGGATGGAGATGTGCTGAATTTCGAGTGCGATCGGCATCACAAGTTCCCAAAGCTTATATCCTACATCAACATTATCCATCAGGACTTTTGGCTTAATTTATCTGTCTTGAAAAAGCTAATTATTAAATTAAAAAGCGTTGGGAAAACTTTCTTTATTTTTTGTATACATAGATACATCTCTTTTTTTGGGTAATGGAATCACAAGCAAATTAAAATATTTAATCTTTATTTTGTTGGCTCGAAAGATAAATAGTTTTCCTAACTGCCATTAAGCATCATTGAGATACAGTACTTACGTACGGTGATGTGAGAAAATGGGTTTATTTATTTCTTTCCCCCTTTGCCCCTTCCCCTTTACCCTTTTCCCCTCTTTATGAACTGCGTCAGCTAGGTTGTTATTTTTTTCTCTTCACTGTTTGACAAACATATTTCAAGAAAAATTCATGAAGACTTTACAAACAAGAGTAAAGGTACAGTAAAAATATTGTTATGCTTGTACTCAGAGTGTCAAATTCTCAGTATATTACTCATTTTCATTTGTAGTGTCCACAATATTAGACGGTATAAACTGGCGACAAAAAAGCCGTTACAGCAGTAGGGGAAGTAGATACTTATTTAGCCCAATGGTGGACTTTAATGTGATGTCTGAAGTTGGAGATACTCCCCCTTAAATTGCGTATAGGTATCTAAAAAATGAAACAAAAATTGAAGAATTACATCAAGTGTAAAGCTTAGGCTGATGTAATTGTGCATAATTGCTTGTAAAATTATTTTTTGACGAAAATTAAATGGAATATCTCATCAACTCAACAACTTTCTTTTGACAAGTTGATGAGATAATTTAACCTCAGGGGGTGACAATCGCTCTGTAACTTTTGCGTCTCAAAGAATAGAGAGCTTTATGACATAAAAAGATACAGTCGAGATTTTGCTGTTGTTGAATCGATTCTCAATTAGCAAAAGCTATAAGCTTTATTTTTGATTAAACTTTGCCCTTTAACTGCTGTTATATTTTTAAACCTCATAAGGTTAAAAGCCTTATATGATGAGCTTTTTAGCTTGCATGTCACCCGCTGAGTAATTTAACACGATTAGAGACGTAATTAGAAACAAGCGGTTACTAAAAAAGTATTATTTGACTCTTGATAGGCAACTGAAACTTTTCTTAGTGCAGTTGCTTCCATATTTACAGCAAACTTATTTTTGAGTTATCAAACAATGAATACAAAACAATCTACCTCAAGATGGATGCGATTGATGGAAGTTCTAGTTATGACTTTCCTCGGATGGATTCCGTCAATTGCTCTCGGTGCAAAGTTAAGAAATGTCCTATATCGTAGTATTTTTGCCCGTATTGGTCGCTCAGTTTATATTCAAAACGGCGTTGAATTTCTTGGCACTTCTTGCATTGAAATAAGCGATGGAGTGCATATTTTCAAGAATGTTCGTTTAGATGCAAGAGGGCATGAAAATAATAAAATTTATCTTGGAGAGCGAGTAGCCCTAGAGCATGGTGTTGAAATGGGAGCGTTAGATAACACCCATATTCATATTGATGAAAATACATATATTGCTTCTTACGTTTGTATTGCTGGTCCTGGCAACATTAAAATTGGTAAGCAGTGTATGATTGCATCTCACTCAGGGATATATGCTAACAATCATAATTTTGCCGACTTGACGCAGCCGATAAGAGAACAAGGTGTGACTCGCAAGGGAATTACTATAGAGGATAACTGTTGGCTTGGGCATGGAGTGACAGTATTAGATGGAGTCACCATCGGTCAAGGTAGTGTTATTGGTGCGGGATCAGTTGTCAGCAAAGATATCCCTCCCTTCTCGATAGCAGTGGGTGTACCGGCAAAAGTGATTCGCGATCGCCAAGAGAAAGAACTACATAATAATCTCAGCCGTCTTGACATTAAGCTAAGTGCAGCCATAGCTGAAATTGAGAAGAATGCTGAACTAAGTTATCCGCAGGCAGCAGATTATACTCTATTTCCTAATTTTGTTTTGGAAAATCTGCTTTCGGTACTGCTCGACTGTATTCGCCAAGTAATGAATGCAGATACAATTACGATTTTATTGCCCACAAAGAATGGGCAGCAATTGGCTGTATGCGCCAGCGTCGGACTTGAAGAAGAAATTGTAGAAGCTGTGCGAATTCCTATAGGGCAAGGCTTTGCAGGTCGCATAGCCGCAAGTGGCGAGCAAATGATTGTAGACGACTTGTCAAAGGTGGACGTTGTAAGTCCGATTTTGCGGAATAAGGGAATTCAATCAATGATAGGTGTCCCTTTGCTGCTTAAAGACAAAGCAATCGGTGTCTTCCATGTTGGCACATATCGTCACTGTGAATTCACCAAAGACGATGTACAGCGACTGCAACTTGTAGGCGATCGCATTGGCTCGGCGATTGAACCGTTTGTTACAAATATTCTGGAAACTTCTTTGTCTAAATAAAACCTGATATTAACCCTCTTGTGTCACTCTTGGAAAACAAAAATCTAAGCTAAAAACTGTAGCTTTGATTCATCAAGGTTGGAAGCTTTATTTCTAAAATTAACCAAAATTTTTAGCAAAAAAGTGTAAAGGCTTTCAACGATTGGTTTTTCCCAGACTGATAAAAGAGGGTTAAGTCCGGTTGATTAGTTTTTATTCGGGGCATCTGTGCAAAATAAGTGAAAGCCTGCTAAAAACTTTTTTTACAGACAATCATGATAAGTCTTTAATTGGACACGATATGACTCGTTGCCCGTTAGGTTATTGAGGATGCTGAAAATGTATACCTGCTAACCTAATATTCTCCCTATGCCTAAAGAGAACCTCACAGATATATTATTTTGTCACTGGCAGCATACAATTTCTAGCTTTGAAGTAGATCAAGTAGCGGCTGAGAAAGCTTTTAATCTTTTAGTTGAGGCTTACTCTAGCAGCGATCGCTATTACCATACGCTCAAACACATTTACCACGTTCTCAAAACCATTGACAATTTGCAAGCTTATACGAGAAACCTAGCTAATGTTCAATTTGCTGCCTGGTTTCACGATGTAGTTTATGACACTAAAGCTCAAAATAATGAAGAAAAAAGCGCTGATTATGCTTGTGAATTGCTGAGTAATTTAGGCATTCCCCCCAGCAATATTACTGCTGTCGCTTGTCTAATTATAAATACCAAAAACCATCAAGCTGCGGCAGATGACTTTGATAGTCAAGTCCTACTTGATGCCGATTTGGCAATTTTGGCTGCTAACCCAGTCCAATACCGAGAATACGCTAATAGCATTCGCCAGGAATATGCTTGGGTGTCAGAAGCAGAATATATTGTGGGTCGCGCTCATGTTTTAGAGAGATTTTTGCAGCGTCAACGTATTTACTTCACAACTTTGATGTTCGAGGTTGGAGAAAAACCTGCTCGTTGCAACCTCAATGCAGAAATTCAATATCTATAGCTGCTAATGTACAAATAAAAGTGGAATCAGTGCTATTAAATGGATGGACGATGATGAATGTTGTGACACCTAAGCGATTTACAATCGATGAGTATCATCGATTGATTTCACTCGGATTTTTGACAGAGAGCGATCGCATTGAGTTGATTGGGGGAGAGCTGATCCAAATAACAGCAAAGGGAACACCGCATACAGTCTGTAGTTCCATCCTATGCCGCCAACTGGATCGCCTTTTGGGTGATAGAGTAGTTATTCGTGGGCAAGATCCCATTACCCTTCCCAATAATAGTGAACCTGAGCCGGATGTTGTTATTGCACGAGGAAGAGATGAAGATTATCTCGCTCATCATCCCTATGCTGAAGATATTTTGTTAGTTATCGAAATTTCAGATTCTACATTGAGCTATGACCAAACCACGAAGCTGAAACTTTATGCAGAAGTTGGAATTTACGATTACTGGATTGTGAACTTAAATGCTCGCCAATTAGAACGTTACAATCAGCCATATCAAAATGCTCAAGGCGAATTTAATTATCTGAGCAAGCAAATTTATCTACCTAATCAGTCAGTTGTAATTCCTGGGTTTGAAGATACTTTATTGGACTTGAGTAGGATTTTTCCTACTTTGTGATGAGCGCTATGAGCGATCGCCTAATTAAAACTTCAAGATTTTATCCTAAAAGTCAGTTCGCGCAATAATTGATCAAAATTTCTGTTCTTCTATTCTACACCATAACCTGTATATTCTCTTGCATAGACGGGCTGTACGCCCAATATAATATCTTGTTTTGATACACCCATTATTACTAACTCTTCAGCAATCAACCGATCTGTTTGGTTGCGTTGAATCCAGATTTTGCCGTCTTTGATGTCCAAATGCATAATGCAATTGTAAATACGGCGATGTTTATCCCATCCTAAATCAACAATTTGATAATGGTCGTGTTCTGTATCAAAAATCGTTTGTACTTCAATTTCACCATTTATCGGTGTACATTTGCTGTATTCGGTCAATAGTTCTTTAATATACTGACGGTAAAACGTTAATTTATCCATCTGACTATTACCTCATCTAGTGGGTCATATATAATTAATTTGACTTGGTATTGTCGCACTGATGCTTGGGGTAGATCGCGTTGGAAAAACGATTCATAAGCCGCAATTGGCACTGCTAAATATAAGATGCGTTCTTTTTCACTGGCTTCTAAAACTAAACGGTAATTCAAAAATTGACCTAGTGCCAAATGAAAATCAAACAATGCGGAGTCACTCAAAAAACTTTTAATTTCAACCGCAATCTTTTTTCCGGCTTTTTCAGCCGCGAACAGTTGTTCTGCACCCAAGTCAATTCTAACTTCATCCTCCTCACCGAACTCAATCCTTAAGGGATCGTGTGTAATTACCCACTGCTCTTTCTGAAGACCCTTTTTAACTGCTTGATGAAATCGGTCTTTGGCGGACATTTTTTTCTTCTTCGCTTTTTAATGCGATCGCCCGAACTAAAACGTCAACTTAGGCGATCGCTCTAACTAAAACGTCAATCTCAAGGAGAAACTTGCTTTTGTGCCCTTTTTAATAGTGAAAAAACTACTGGGTCTAGTCTCCACTTAACGCAACGCCTAGCTAACAGAAAAACTATCAGCTAATTGTCACATCAACACGGAAACCAGACCCAGTATAAAATTTTAGGTATTTCTAGTTGAAATCCTAGCGTCTACCACGAGATGGCACGAGGCTGAGAAAATCGCCGAGGTCAAAAGAAGAAATCTTTTGCGCGTAATTACCTGACGTATCGATAGATGCTGCCATAGCCGCATATTTGCGGGGATCACCTTCTGCCAATCGCCGTTCTTTGGACTTGCTGCTGTAGTATTTGTCCAGAGTGAAGCGCCAGTCTGTTTGAACGGTGCCTTCTCTTTCTTGGAAGTCTTCGCCGTAGCGAGGAGTTACCAAGTTGTAGGGGCGTCCCTCCATACGCTTGCGTTGGTAAGGTACGGTGTTGTCACCAAATGCACTGGTGTACTCTTCACTGTCAAGTAAGGCATCAACAAAACCGCTAAAGCCTTTGGTGCCAATCACAATTGACCAAGCAATTTCTTCTTGTTTGTTGTAAGAAGAACGACCTAAAAAGCGTTTGAGCGAGATATCTACTAAGCGGTAGTTGTTGTTAACTGAGACAACTAAACGGTAGAAAGCCTCAGATTTGGCTAAACCACGGATGAAGTCGCGTACAGTTAGGGAACCGTTTTTCAGCTGAGATTCCAGATTTTTCTGGCGGTTAAACCTGAGAATTTCATGTTCACTGAAAACTTGGCGATAGCCCGCCCAAATGATATTTTCCATGTCAGTATAGCTGCTGACATCTTCTATTCTGTAGATGTATGGTGTATCTTCATCAAGGTCAGCTTTGCCAAAGCTTTTGACCCGTTGATTTTGACTGCTGGGTTTGTATTGAAGTAATGGCAGTGCCATGCTGCAATCTTCCTCGTAATTTATTAAGAGATTAAACGTCATTCCAAGAGAAACTGAAAACTGAAAGAGGCTTGATTACTCAAAATCCTCATTCTTTATTTATTGTCCCTTATTTAGATTTGCGATTGAATCTAAAATCTCAAATCGATTTACCGCAGGGGAAAACTAGCGCTGGGGCTAACAGAAACGGGAATACCTTGGGGCTTGGTATTCTTCGTCATGTCGGGAATTTGGATATTGGCAAGGTTAACTGGTGTAGACTTAACTGTCCTAATCTCAATTCCACTCGCCATATCTAGGAAGTTATTGATATCGCCGGACTTGTAACGCTCACTTTCTTCCTTATCGCGCCAGTAGTTCCCGTAGCGAGGTGTCACCAAGTTAAAGGGTCTGTCTTTGAAGCGACGCCGCTGATAGGGAACTGTATTCTCGCCAAAGTTGGTTTGATACTCTTCGCTATCTACTAAAGCATCGACAAAGCCACCCCAACCGAGGGTTGCTATCTTGATTGACCAAGCGATTTCTTCGTCTTTATTATAAGACGTACGCCCCAAAAGTCTTTTGAGACAAACTTCGACGATGCGGTAGTTAGAGTTTGTCTCTACCACCAAACGCCGAAACGCCTCAGATTTTGCTAAACCGCGAATGAAGTCGCGCACGGTAATTGCGCGGTTCTTCAACTGAGATTCGAGATTTTTCTGGCGGTGAAATTTCAGCGTTTCGTGTTCGCTGAAAATCTGCCGATAAGCAGCCCAAATTAATTCTTGGACTTCGCCGCCATCAGAACCACTGTTTTCTAGGCGGTAAGTTCTGGGAGTGTCTTCGTTAGCGACTTCGTAACCGGCTACGCGCTGGTTTTGAGAGCTGGGTTTGTATTGTAGTAAAGGGATTGACATTGGTATTTGTCTTTTTGCTGTTTGTCTTTTTGTTGTTTGTTAATTGGAGCGTTGTTAGTTGTTCAACTAACCACTAACCAATAAACTAATAACCATTACCCCCTGAACCTAGGTTGTCTTGTTTCCTGGGATGTAACGGTAAGGCAAAGCAACTTCCGTAGGTTTAACGGTAGTTTGTGTAACTTGTTTTGACATCTCAGGAAGCTCGATACTTGAGATGTAATTTCTGGCGCGATCGCTTGAACGCTGGTAGTTCATCCCACCTGGTGATATACTGGCAGCCATTGACAAGAATGTGTCCGGAATTGCTTGACGAACTCCGCGTTGTACAGATTCTCCTGTGCGTACCGCTTGATAAAAGGAACGACCTTCTAAGTATTGCCCCAGTAGGCGATTGCGATAATCTGCATCGTACCGGGGGTTGACTAAGTTGAAGGGTCTATCTTTGAAGCGGCGGCGTTGGAAGGGTACAATGTCGTTGCCAAAGTTCTTTAGATATTCTTCGGAGTCAAGCAAGGTGTCGATGAAACCATGCAACCCTTTGGTAGCAATTACAATCGACCAAGCTATCTCTTCGTCTTTGCCGTAGCTAGCACGTCCTAAAAACCGCTTTAAGCTGATGTCAACTAAGCGGTAGTTAGAGTTGGTTTCTCCGACTAATTCCCAATAAACGTCAGTTTTACCTAATCCACGAATCAAATCCCGAACGGTAATTGCCCGATTTCGCAACTGAGATTCTAAAAAGGGTTGGCGATGTCTTTTTAAAATTAAGTGTTCGCTGAATATTTGCCGATATGCTGCCCAAATTATGGCATCAATATCTGCATCGTCAGAGGTTGCTGTCAAGCGATAAGGTTGTGGGGTATCTTCACTGGGTACTTCGTACCCTTCAACACGCTGATTTTGCGAGTTGGGAGTATATTCAAGTAGTGGGATTGACATCTTGACTTTTGCCTTGTTTTATGATATAAATCCATGACGCGATGAATAGCGTCTCTACACTGCTATTTGCGTTAGTTGTACGCGGGCACGGACTGCTTTTTCTGTGTCAGTAAAAAGCATTTCTTTGAATCTAGCCTGAATTGGTTGTTGCAAATCAGGAATTTTCGCCAATGCTTGCAAGCCGACGACAGCAGCATAACGAATTGACCAGTCTGAGTCTTGAGAAATATTAAGTAATGTTTCCAAAGATCGAGACAGGGCAGATGTGCGATCGCAATCTTCCAATTTATGCCAGTGTAAGTTTCCCAGCCCTTTGGCAGCGGCGCGGCGGACACTTGGGGCAAAGTCGGTGGCAGCAGCAGTGAGTAATATTTCTATTGCGCGGGGGTCTGCGATCGCACTTAAGGCACGAATCGAGTAAGCCCGTGCGCCATAGTTATAATCATCAATTTGCTGCATCAACTGTGGTACTGCCACTTCCCCTAATTCCACCAGTCCGGCAAGTGCGACTACTGCTGCGGTTGGGTTGTTATAACCAAATACAGCAATTAAGGTAGGAATTGCCGCTTCATCTTTTGCCGCTACCAACTTTTGCACTGCTGCCACCATCAAGGCAGGTGAATCAGCCGACTCGACGGCGCGAATTAGTTCTTTAGTCATTGGTAAAAGTGTTAGTTGTTAGTAGTTAGTTGTTGGTAGTTAGTTGTTGGTTTTTGACCACTAATAATTAATAACCACTAACCAATAACTACTAACCAATAACTAATAACTACAACAGCGCATCCATGAGGTTCATTACCCGGATGGTGTCAACAGAAAGGGAAAGTGCATCGAACTCTGATGGGAGTTGATGCTCTAACAATCCTTTGAGAGCGATGAGTTTGAAGCTATTTTCTACCTTAGCGCTTGCGATCGCATCTGCTGCTGCTATATACCCGATTGCACCCAAATCGCTTAAGGCAACGCGGCGCAATTTTAGATCGTCGCTGTGCAACATCATAACTAAGCGATCGCCATAACTGGCATCTTGTGTTAGTTGGTACATTGCTCTGGCTGCGGCACATTGCACTCGTGGTACTGGATGCTCTAGAAACGGTTCAATTAGGGGAATAGCCTCTTTTGTCCCAATCGCTCCCAAAGCTTCTAATACGGCTTCATAGGGTTGGACTAAGTGCGGGCGTCCGGGTACTTCCACGGCTGCCGCAACACCCCCGGATAGAAGTTGCATCAGTGTCGGAGCGGCATCTGAGGCACGCAACATTTCCAGAGATTGGGCAGATGCTTCGCGCACGTAGAAGTCGGGGCAGTCCAAGCACTTAATTAACCCATCAACGGCTTGTCTATCGCCTAATTTTCCTAACGCTCTTGCGGCATTGCGTCGCAGAGGATAACCTCCCAGTTCTGTTCTGTCAGCTTCATCCTCTAACGCTGCAATTAGACCATTTACAGCAGCTTTTGAATTAACGCGGAACTTGCCCAGCCACCAAGCGGCGTAATAGCGAAGACCTATATCTGGTGATTCCAAATTAGCGATCGCTTGTTCTTCATTTAGCTGCGGTGCGCTTTCTGGTATATGTTCTTCCGCGCCATTTTCTATCATTGCCCTCGTCGTTAGTTATGCCCTTGAGATTCGGTATCTGCGCCAAGTGCTGATTCAGCAGTCAACGGTTCAATTTTGACAATTGTGCCGCCCATGCGACTAATCCGCTGCATTTCTTCGTTCATCCGCTTGTATGGCACTGTGATATACACGCTGCCACTGTTACGGATTTCATAGTTATTTTTGTCATTTTCTGAATTTTGGCGCAAGCCTACGACTTCGTAACGGAACATCCGGCTACTTGCGCTAGAAATTCCACCAGTTCCTACTGTGGTTTGACCGAACATATGAATTAATTTCTCCTTTAGTATTTTGCTAAATCATTGTTAGTTGTTAGTTGTTAGTTCTTAATTGAGACACTATCACTAATCACTAACCACTAACGACTAACTACTACCAATTAAGCTGGTGACACGCTGACGATTTTCCCACCCTGCTTTTGAATTTGCTGCATCTTTTCGGAAAGTCGCTCGTAGGGTACGACGATCGCGTAGCTGCTGCGACGCACACGGGGATACCCAGGACTTAGCTGTCCGGTTACTTCGATGCGGTAAACGCGATCGCCTACACCAACTGCGTTGCCCATATTCTTTCTGGGTGTCACATCCGCAGTGGCGCGGTAATTCCAGTTAGTGTTGCTACCCGATGGTCCGACAATTGAGGAAGCACTATTAGTTCCTAATTCTCGTGCTAGACGAGATTTTGTGCCTTCTACTTGCGAGGTATCGCTGTTGGCATAACCTCGGTATAACCTAAACATCCGGTTGAAACCGACGGTTTTTTGCCCTGGTTGAGTGGCAAAGCCGCGATAATAAGGCACAACATTGTCGCCGAAGTTTGTTTGATATTCAGCAGAATCAATGTATGAGTCTATTTCCGCGTCGTATCCTTGGTTTTCATAAATGTCCAAGTGATAAACCACTTCTGACTCATCATAGGGAGCGCGACCCAACAAATGCTTGTAGTTGAGTTCGATTACTCTGGTTTGGAAACTATTGTAGAAAAACTTGTTTTTGTAAAGTTCCGATTTAGCAACGCTACGCACAAACTCGCGCACTGTCAGGTTGCCATCTCGCAGTAATGATTCTGCACTTTTGAGGCGTTCTGAAGCCATCAAATAGTCATTTCCCAAGACTTGCCGATATACGGCACGAATCACTGCTTCCACGTCTTCTTTCGTGGCATTGGGACGCAGTTCAACTCGTCCGGCTTCACTATAAGCTTCTGTTCCTAGCCTGGATGCTGCTGCTGTAATCGCCATTTTAATTTCCCCCTTGTCTTTGCACTTGTACTGCTGCAAGCAGCGTGCGCGTGATAAATATTTTTTATCTATTCCCAGATAAAACGATGCCCGGAGCGAGATCCAACTGCTAGGTGATTTCATCCAGCACTTGCATCCCTCTCCGGGCTCGATCGCTATCTAGCTGAGAGCGTTGATTGCGTAATCGATGTATGTGTTAGCTTCGTTACCTGCTTGACCAGATAAACCGTGGCTGTTTTTGATGTTCTTCAAAGCTTCTACGTACCAGCTGTTAGACAACTCGAAGGAGCGGTTGATTTCATCCAAACCAGCAATTAGGTATTCATCCATTGGACCTGTGCCACCAGCTACCAAACAGTATGTAACCATCCGTAGGTAGTGACCAACGTCACGGGCGCACTTGGATTTACCACGAGAATCAGCGGCGTACTGAGGACCGTTCATTTGAGTGGTGTAGGGGTACTTCTGATAAACAGCTTGAGTTGCACCATCAATCAAGCGTTGAGCGTTGGAGGTCAAAGCACGAGCTGCTTCCATGCTGGCAGCAGCGCGGTCAAAACGACCGTTAACGGCTTGGAGTTCGGTGTTGCCCAAGAAACGTCCTTGGGTATCAGCAGCTGCGATCGCTTCGGTAATTGGTGTTTTCATTGTGTATAATCTCCTTCTTTTTTCGTAGCTTTTGCCTATCAACCTAAATCTTTAGGCTTCGGACTTTTTTTTGTTTTAAATTAACCAACCGCAGCAGCTGCGCGATCAAAGTAGCTAGCAACTTCAGAAATCAATTGGCTGCAATCGCCTTTGGTGATTCCGTTAGGATCGTTAGCAATCTTGATTGCTGCATCCTTCATCTTTTGAACGCCAACTGCCACTGAAGAACCAGGTGTACCCAAAGCTTGGTATGTTTCACGCAAGCCGTTCAAGCAGCGGTCATCAAGCACGCTAGCATCACCAGCCATGATCGCGTAGGTTACATAGCGTAAGATGATTTCCATGTCGCGCAGGCAAGCAGCCATGCGACGGTTGGTGTAAGCATTACCACCAGGAGCAATCAATTGGGGCTGTTCTTCAAACAAAGTACGAGCAGCGTCGGTAACGATTGTGGAAGCATTGCTGGTGATGCGGTTGACGGTATCCAAGCGCTTGTTACCATCCTTCACCATGTTGCTCAAGGCATCAAGTTGCTCGTTGCTCAAAAACTCGCCTCTGGAGTCAGCTTGAGAAACTACCTTTGCAAATGCGTCTAACATGGACTCTTTTCTCCTAATTCCTTAGTTGAGTGCTGTCTTGATTAAAACTGGCAATGTTTTATCAATGCGGAACTGCTAAACAACAGACTTCAAATAAAACTGTTTCTCAACTCCTCTCACATTCCGCTTTCAGTGTCTGAAAGAGAAATTATGAGAAACTGGGGTGATTTTATGAGAAACCAGCAACCTTTACGAATTGATTGCATTGTTTAACTTCTGTCTGTTCTTTAACCCCTCCAGCTTATGTTTATACAACGCCATAGATCCATTATTTGTTACAAATTGTGAATAAATAAGTGACACGAATAAGAAAAGCCTCAAATGCTTTACATACAAGGGCTGCGCCTGAGAAAAGTCAAATTTTTATGTGACAAAACTTAATAAAATGTGGATGTTTAGGCAAAAGATTGTTGTTTTAATATTTTATTAATCTTTCCAGAAATGCTTACGATATATAGATTAGAGTCTGGTATAGTCTTCATGGGTTAAGGCAGATTTATTACAAAAAGTTAAAATTATCTTTCTAAAGTTTGTTACAAATTTTTTGGATTCTTCGTCCTAAGGGGGGATGAGGAGTGCGGGAAGGGGGAAAGGAATAAAAAAACTTTCTTTTCTTCCCTTTACACTCTTCAAATGCCCTTCCCCCTACCCTACGCCAACCTCTAGCGCCTCTAATGCGGTTGTTATGCGATGAAGGACAACTTTTATCGGTTTCTTGGGCGATCGCCTGTTCTAGGGCAACTAGAGCCTCTGGTGTAGCAATTTCTGCCAAAGAAACTACAGCAGCGTAACGCAGTCCCCAATCTTCGGGAGAGGACAACGCCCAACTTAACTTGTCGAGAATACGGCGGATGTTTTCTGGGTTGTTAGAAATCTGGGCTATGCGTCCTAGTCCTCGTGCGGCGATGCGGCGGACATTTCCCTGGCAGTGATTGGCGACTGATGTACCGATAACTTCAGCTAATAGTTCAATTGCTTCCGAGTCGCCAATTTGGGCTAAAGCTTGAATAATATGAGCTTGTAATCCCTGATCGCTAGAAGCATGAAAAGCAGCAATTAACGGTTTGACTGATGGTGGCACTAACTGTACCAAAGACACAGGGTAGGCGTAACAAACTGCTCTCATCCCTTCTATGCTTACATCTTTAGGACTACCCTCCAGTCAAGATCGTCAATACGTTAATCGACAGGATACGATTTTTTTCTCAAATTTTTTGATAACCGAACATTGTTCGTTTATACTATCTTACAAAGGTACATTGTTTGTTAATGAGAGGTTCGATTGCCCCAAATTAAAAAGGAAGACACCAAAAGCCGTTTGTATTGTTCGGCAAAAAAAGAGTTCCTTATGTATGGTTTCCACGGGGCTAATCTTCGGGCTATTTCAAAATCAGCAGATATGTCTTTAGCGAATGTGTATAGTTATGCAAAAGATAAGGACGATTTATTTAAAAAAGTCTTAATAGATGTGATTATTGATTTGGACAAAGTGGCGGAATATTTCAAAAATTATCATCCTGCCGAAAACACTTTCGACTCATTAGAGATTCAAAAAGAGCGGATGAGATTTGCTATTTCATATATCTACAAAAATCGTATTGAGTTCAGTCTTTTATTGAATCGTTCGAGTGGGTCTTCTTTGGAAGATTATCCGGAAAAAATTGTTGATGGATATTCTGACAACTGTAAAAGATTTTTAACATACCTCAAGGAGCATAATCCAAAACTGAAATTTGAAGAGCCTTCAGATTTTTTCTTTAAAAGTGTTGCCCGTTTTGCTCTGAAGGCAATCGGAGAAATGCTTAAGCAAAGACTTTCCATTGAGGAAATGGAGAAACTTGCTAATGAAATTGTCTCCTACAATTTTTACGGATTTAGAGGATTAGCCGAAGTTGATGGCGAGAAAAAATAAACTAGGAAAATAAATGAAAACCTACTCTATCAATAAGATAAAAAATGAAGTTCAAAAACTTGTCATTTCTCCGTCAGTCACGGAGGAACAAGCCGAAGCTTCGATGAAAAGTCTTCAAAACTTTAATCAATGTATGCTGGGAATAGTGTACTTTTCTGGAACGACCCCGTGGGAGTGCCACAAAGATGATGAGTTTCTTCAGGTTGTTGAGGGAAAAGTGGATGTGATGGTTCTTACTAATGAAGGTCGAATCAATCAAAGCTTACAAGGTGGAGACTGTTTTATAGTGCCAAAAGGGTTATGGCATAGACAGTTTTCTCAACAAGGAGTTAAAGTGATGTTTATTACTTCTTTAGAAGGCAACCAAACCTCCACTGAAGAAAATCCAGAAAAGCGATAATTGAGATTTTGTAAGAGCCTGACCTAAGAGGAGATGGCAGCGCGTCGCCGGAGAACTTCTAGCAGAGTTGTGAAAGTTTGGGGAGGGGGAGCTGTAGCCTCAATCAACTCTCCAGACAGCGGATGTTGTAACTTGAGTTGCCAAGCGTGCAATGCTTGACCAGGTAGGTTTACACCTATGGAATGATTAGAACTATAAATGGGATCGCCGACTACAGGATGACCAATTTGGGCGCTATGTACGCGAATTTGATGGGTGCGACCAGTTTCTAGCTGAAAGTGCATTAATGTATAGTTGCCCAAGCGTTCTAATATTCGCCAATGAGTGACGGCATTGCGTCCACCTTGTTCAACGGGTACGATCGCCATTTTTTTGCGGTCTTGTGGATGCCTACCAATCGGGAAATCAATTGTACCACTTTCAGTTTTCGGCGCACCATAGACAATGCCCAAATATTCTCTGCGTGCCGTTTTGGCTTTAAGTTGCCCTTGCAGATGTTGATGAGCAAGTTCTGTTTTGGCGATCGCGATCGCTCCGGTTGTATCCTTATCCAATCGATGCACAATTCCCGGACGTTGCACACCGCCAATACCTGGTAAGTTGGGACAATGAGCTAACAAAGCATTTACTAACGTTCCATCTGGATGACCGGGTGCAGGATGGACAACTAAGCCTGCGGGTTTGTTGAGAATTAATAAAGAGTCGTCTTCATAGAGAATATCTAAGGGAATATCTTCGGCTTGCAGTTTTAAAGGTTCAGCTTCAGGTATTTGTAGAGTAATGCGATCGCCTGCTTTGACATTTATCTTTTTAGATGTGCAGACTTTCCCATTAAGTTGAAGTTGACCTTGTTCGATTAACTGTTGAATGCGCGATCGCGATAAGTCTGGTAATTCTTGGGTAAGATAGCGGTCTAAGCGTACCCCGTTTTCTTCGACTTGTAAATTAAATTCAGTTTGGGTATTAGACAAGTGTGTAAGCATTGCTATCAGTCTTTTTGGACTGGTGGTGTAATTAATTTTAACGAAAGTGGCGATCGCATGAACGCAAGCAGAATGTTATTCCTTGGCGGATAGCAAAATAATTTCTACCAAACTGTTTTTCTTTATACCTTTATTATAATTAAGCAAAAGCACGTAATATATTACAATTGATAAAAGATTTCCAACTCATTATATATTTATCGTTCATAGCTTCTTTACTTTATCCAAATTCTTTTTACATAGTTTTTAACTGTTTGGAAAAATTTCGAGTAACCTAAATAGTACAAGTAACTTACTTACCTCTACCATTTCGCTGAAAAATTTCATTTTTTAGATATGCACTATGGTTTTTGAGTTTCGCTGCCAAGTCGAGAATTTGGTACTTAGAATTCTCCAGCGTGAATACTCATTATAAACAGCGTTAGAGCATGTTTCAGTACTTATGAAGGAATTGCCTTTTTCCGAATTATTAGCCGCCGCATCTGATTACACACCTTGCTAAGTAAATTTCCTGATACTCACTTTTAGTAGGAGTTTGCCATTTTTATTCTGAAAGCGAAAATATGTTTTGAGAATTACCTAGATTGCGATGTAAAGAGGTTTCATGAAACGTTTCTAGGGTAAATTTCATGAATGATTTATGACTGCTATATTGCCCAAACCTTGAAAAAAGCTCTACAATCTAACATTTGGGTAAGATTTTAAACTTTCATAAACTGGATACGCAACTTTGCAGCTTTGTACTCTTAGTTGTGATAAGCCGTGCAATGCTAGTGAGACAACTTGATAAGATACGCAAATTTTGTTTTTTTTTGGCAATTTGCATTTTTATAATCTCACGGCTTGAAACACGCTCAACAGCGCCACTCTAGCGCTGCACTGAGTAGGGCTGAACCTCTAAGTCAGCGTTTAAGGTACTGTTAGATTAGCGAAAGATACAGAATGTACAATCTGATTTTTGGAATACTGTTGAATGGCAATAATTTGAGCCATTTTGCTATTTGGCAGTAATAGCAGAGCTTCTCAACTATTCTTTGTCCAGTAACCAGGACAATATGCCTGTAAATTCTGGACAGGATATTGAGCAATTTCAATTACAAATATTAATTTTATATAAGAGTCGTAGCAATGAAGACACTTCCCATTAATAGATACAGATTTTTCCAGAAACTACAACCCTTATCTCTATTGACCAAAATAAGTAATAAGTCGGTTACTGGTTGTTTGCAAGTCTTCAGTACAACAGGTTCTTGGTCAATCTATATAGAGTCAGGTAAATTAACTTATGGCTGCTATTCAGATCGCGTTTTTGAAATGCTTTACAAAAATTTGCAGCGATTGAGTCAACATATTCCTGCTTTTCCTAAAGGAATTTACGAGCAGTTACGGGCAATATTTGAAACAGGTATTGATAATAAAGCAATACCGAATCCAGATTATCTAGCTATTTGCTGGTTAGTTAATCAAAAATATCTTAGCCCAACGCAAGCGGGGATGTTGATAGAGCAATTAGCAATAGAAGTTTTGGAATCGTTTTTGAGATTACAAGAAGGGAGTTATGAGTTTACTCATGAAAGCTTTCTCGATGATATGCCAAAGTTCTGTCATTTGAATTTGCGATCGCTAGTCGAAAAGAGTCAAAAGCGAGCTTCATACCGCAAAAATACTCAGTCACAACTTTCCCAAGCACAGCGATCGCAATTTTTACGTGAACCTCAACCAAAACAACCTCAACAATTACCCAGAGAAAACGGCTATAAACCGAAAGAAAATCCTAACTATGCTTCACCTGGCGATGTCCACATTGCTGATAAAAGCATAGAGCAAAACAACCAGCAATCTACGGATAAAAAACTTTATAAAATCTTTTGCATTGATGATAGCCCCACAGTATTGAATGCAATAAAAAGTTTTTTAGATGAGCAAATGTTTTCTGTTATCGCAGTTAACGAACCATTAAAAGCTTTAATGCAAATTCTCCGCACCAAACCAGATGTTATTTTGCTAGACATTGAAATGCCCAATTTAGATGGATATGAATTATGTTCTTTGTTGCGGAAACATTCATATTTTAAAAACACACCTGTAATTATGGTTACAGGTAGGACAGGATTAATAGATAGAGCTAAAGCAAAGATAGTTAGAGCCTCTGGCTATTTAACCAAGCCTTTTACACAAACCGATTTATTGAAAAGTCTTTTTCAACACATTGTTTAATTTTTAAATCAGGACTATCAAAAAGCTAAATTAACTTATTTATTATTGAAGATTTAAGTTTCAGTATTAATTGCTGCGAGCAAAATTCTGATTGTCCCAGATGCTTGGAATGAGTTGGAACTGTTGGGAGCGATCGCAATACTAAAGATACTCTGTCACTCAAAATAAATCTGCCGAATCAAGATGTGCAGACTCTGGTTTACAGTTCCACAAATCAAGCATATGAGCATTTTATTTAACAAAAATAAAATGCTGACATCTATATAATTCAAGCTTTACAGCCGCAAACAGCTAAAAAGTACAATTCATTTAGTGCCTGCGTGGATCTACATTTTACCATGAAAAGTTCAAAAATTTCAATCAATCTTGGGAATTGGTAATTGGGGACTAGGGACTCTTTACTGGGGACTAGAAAATAATTTTCCCTATCATTTAATTCCTAATCCCTAATTCCTAGTCCGCATTTTCAAACGGGACGGCAACCAGATAATATAGCGTGCATATTTACCACCGCTCCAATAACAGCTATCGCCGGCGCTCCAAATCCAGTTGTCTCTACTTGCTCTACAATTGTCTTTAATTTACCAATTAATTCTTCTTGATCGGGTCTTGTACCCCAACGCACTAAAGCGATCGGCGTTTCTAAACTCAATCCGGCAGAATGTAACTTCTGAACAATGTAAGGTAGATTGTGAATTCCCATATAAATCACAATTGTTTCTGAACCGTGAGCGATCGCATTCCAGTTTACCGTCGGTTGGTACTTACCCGCTGCTTCGTGACCCGTGACAAATGTCACCGAAGAACTATACAAGCGATGAGTTAAAGGAATACCCGCATAAGCTGGAGCGGCGATTCCTGATGTAATACCGGGCACAACTTCCGCAGATATCCCAGCTTTCAGTAATTCTTCCATCTCTTCGCCACCGCGACCAAAGATAAACGGATCGCCACCTTTTAGCCGCACCACTATTGCATTAGTATGTGCTTTATCAATCAATAACTGCGTAGTTTCTGACTGTAATAAAGAATGTCGCCCCATGCGCTTACCGGCGTTTATTTTCTCTGCGTTAGGATTAATCATTGCAAGAATTGCCGGACTTACTAAAGCATCATAAATGACGACATCGGCACATTCTAACAAAGCTTTACCCTTAACAGTCATTAATCCCGGATCTCCGGGTCCCGCACCGACTAAATAAACTTTTCCCAAATATTTCTTTTCTTCTTCGTTGGTGTCTTGGCGGTTCATCTGTTAATCAAATCCCAAATCAGATCGGCTAATTCTGCACTTGCTCCCAAAGGTTCAGCCAGTTGGAAACGCACAGCAGGGAATTGTAATTTTAACTCTTGTGAAGAACGAGCGATCGCATCGGTGATACCGCCAGCAAATAAAAAGTATGGCAAAATAGTAATTTTTTCATAACCAGCACTCACCAACTCTTTCACTCGTGATTCTAAACTAGGAGCTACAGACCAATAAGCAACTACTACTCCTAAATTCGCCGCTATTGCTTCGACTTGTTTTTTAGAACCAGGACGACGGCTACCATGAGTTAAAAGAATCCATCCTTTGTCATGACAATTCTCGCTAGTTTCAGCAATTTGCTTTGCTAGCAATTGTTCTACACCAGCATGACTACCTAAATATGGTTGCAACTCAATTATCACATCTTCACCAACAGCCTGTTGAGCCAGAGCCACTTCACCAGGAATATCTTCCATCACATGCACTCCCGCCAGCAAAAATAACGGTAATATTTTTATGTGATGATACCCACTCGCCAAAGCAGTCTTGCTAAATGATTTAATCTGCTCATGCAAAGGCTCAGGCTTCAGTTCTAAGTATGCAGTACCTACCAATTCACATCTTGGCGGTGACACGACACCACCAATGATAGATCTTTGTAAGTTGCTTTCCAGCTTGTTATTTACCAGTTTTGCCAATTGCTGCATAGCAATTTCCTGGCGCGGATCGCGACTTCCGTGAGACACCAACAGATATGCAGATGGCATTAGCAATCATTTACTCAAAAAACAAATTTTATATATTTTATCAAACAATTAAATAGCGTAGACACAAATCTAATTCGCGTCTACGCACTAATCGCTAACTATAAAATTCGCAAAGCTTATAAATTAACTTCTAGGATAATCCCCTATGATTAACCTAGAAATTAAAACTATTTTGCAGCACCTGGGTCAGCAACGTAACGGAAATTTGGTTCCGAGTTCCAAGGACCGCGTTCATCCTTGCCGTTGGTAGACAGGTTGTAGTAAATATCCACAGTGTTATCTGGTTGGATATTTCCAAAGAATGGGTCAGTTAATTTACCCAAAGAATCCAGCGCTTTCATAAACATTTGGGTATGAGAAATTTCCCGTGTCAAAAGATGAACAAGGGTGTTTTTCGTTCCTTCATCAGTAGCTAGTTTAATCAAGGCTTCATAAGTTTGACGTGCGCCAGCTTCAGCAGCAATATTAGCTCGCAAATCGCGCACTACATCCCCACCTTCGTTTATATAGTTGGCACTCCAAGCATTACCTTGACTATCTAATAAGTGTGGTCCCATACCGCGCACTGCAAACAAAGTGCTTTTATAAGCTTCGGTTTGGTCTACATTTTTGGTGTGAACTTCAATCAGTTTACCCACCATTTCTAAGTGACCAAACTCTTCTAATGCAATATCTTGCAACATATCGCGAATACTGGGGTCTTCGCAATGAAAGGATTGAGTCCAGTATTGCAAAGCTGCTGTTAATTCACCAGTTGCACCACCAAATTGTTCTAAAAGCAGTTGAGCAAAGCGCGGATTTGCCTCTTTGACATCAACAGAATGAATTGGGTCTTTTTTGTGAAAAAACATCAGCGTCTCTCTCTCTTGTTATGGCATATCCCAGCATTTTGAATGTAATTTTTTTAACAAAATTACAAGTCATCTGGAAATGCTCGGCACACATCTAATCATGTTAAATATCACATCCAATCTTTACATGAATCTTGAGAAAGACTTACTTGAGAAGCATCTATAACCAAAGTTTGATTTTGTCGATTAGAAAATTTAAATAAAAATAACTCTAAGCTCAGAAAGCGTCTTGAATGTGAGGAGGAATCAATTACGCTTCTTTTCTACTGCTGTTCGGCGCTGTAAGTATAAAAGTTTTCAAATGCTCCTACACTTTCAAATGTATAAGAAGGCAGCCATGAATTCAGTTTTAAATCTGTATGATAAATACTAAAAATAATAAAATCTTGCCGTTGCGTAGTCGCTGCAACAAGTTCGCGCACTTGTGGACTAGCCGAGTCTACTAGTTTATCGCAATCTAATTTAATTAAATTTTCTAACATCTTTGGCGTTTTTTTACAGACATCGCTTTTTAAGTAGTTTGTCAACTGTTGCATGGCATATTCTTCATATTCCGCTTGACTGGGATTTGTCTTCGCCATCGTCACTCCCAAGACAACTAGTCCTACGGCGGCAACATATGTCATAATTGTTGAGAGTCTCATTTTTACTAACTGTTAATCACTGTGGTCTCTTGACTCTAGATTAACTGACTCCGTTCCTTAAACAAAAACTCTGGATCAATTCGCCGGGGCTATGTTATAATGAATTGAAGAATGGCGAGCGTAGCCAAGTGGTTAAGGCAGTGGTTTGTGGTACCACCATTCGTGGGTTCAATTCCCATCGTTCGCCCTTATGAGACGTGAAGCTTATATCCCCTGCCTGAAGGCGAGGGGATATAAGCGAAGGGCTGAATTTATTCCGCATTCTTATGCTAATTATGTTAACATAAGACAATAGTTGGTTGATCGAGCCAAGTGATAATTTACGAGTTCAAAGTTAAAGGCAAAGACTTGCAGTATCGTGCAATAGATGATGCTATTCGCACATCTCAATTCATCCAAAATAAGTGTTTAAGACAATGGATGGACATTAAGGGGTTAAGTAAACATGACCTTAATAAATATTGCGCTGTACTTGCGGCTGAATTTCCTTTTGCCTCGGAACTCAATTCAATGGCTAGGCAATCTGCGGCAGAACGTGCATGGTCTGCGATATCTAGGTTTTACGATAACTGCAAAAAGAAAGTTAAAGGTAAAAAAGGCTTTCCAAAGTTTAAAAACAATTGCCGTTCAGTTGAATACAAAACCTCTGGATGGGCGCTTTCAGAAAGTAGGAAGCTGATTACTTTTAGGGATAAAAAGGGAATAGGGACTCTCAAGTTAAAGGGGACTTATGACCTTAATTATTATGACATCAAGCAGATTAAGCGTGTCCGTTTAGTACGTCGGAGTAACGGGTATTATGCTCAATTTGCGATTGATGTTGACTTAAGGATTGAAACTCAACCAACTAATCAGATAGTCGGCATTGACTTGGGGTTAAAGTATTTCATTGCCGATAGTAAAGGCAATGTGGAACCATCCCCTAAGTTTTACCGTAAGTCAGAAAAGCAGTTAAACCGCGCTAATCGCTCATATTCTAAAAAGTATGACGCTGCCAAAAACAAGGCGAAGCAATGCCTTTCATCCAACTACCACAAAGCCAGAAATCGATATGCTCGTAAGCATTTAAGAGTAAGTAGGCAACGAAAAGAGTATTGCAAGCGTGTTGCACACTCCGTCATCCAATCTAACGATTTGGTAGCCTATGAAGACTTGAATGTGAAGAACATGGTAAAAAACCGACATCTGGCTAAATCAATCTCTGATGCTGGTTGGTCAACTTTTCGCCAGTGGTTAGAATACTTTGGTCACAAATATGGGAAGGTAACGGTTGCGGTTCCTCCCCACAACACAAGCCAAAACTGTTCTAATTGTGGTTTGAAGGTGAAAAAATCCCTATCTACAAGGACTCACGTCTGCCCACATTGCGGCTATGTAGAGGATAGAGACGTTAACGCCAGTATCAACATTTTGAGATTAGGATTAACTACGGTGGGGCACACCGGAAGCTACGCTTGGGGAGATTTGCCCTCTTGGGCAGTTGGTGAGGCAGCGCGGTCTTCTCCCAAAGGGAGAGGCTAGCGCCAAGGGGGTCTCCCCCATGAGCGACTGCCGAACCCGTAAGGGCGCAAGCCTGCTGTCTAACGGCGAGTCACGGAACCAAGAATCCCCGTGTCAATAGATGCGGGGAGTGTCAATTGAGAATAAGACCAACAGCACGGCGAATATATGCTTCGACTGGTTCAGCGCTAGGCATAAATACCAGCGCGTAAAGCATGATTCCGCTCATTAGGTCAAAAACTAAATCGCTGTCTGTATCAGCCGGAATTTCATTTCTAGCCTTAGCTCGCTCGATCGCAACGTGAAAAGCTTGCCGTCGTGGTAAAAGGTATTTTGTCCAATAAACTTGGGCAAATTGCGGACTGCTAGAAGCAGCACCGATAATCATCGCCAGAATTTGACGACCCAAAGGCGTGAGTGTAGTTTTCACCGCAATCTCAATAATACAGTCTATATCGCTCGCAAGCGTACCTGTATCAGGTATTTCAATTTCTTGACGAACACTTTCAATCGCCGAAGCAACTAATTCTTCTTTGGAAGCATACCATCGATAGATTGTGGTTTTGCCAACACCAGCCGATCGCGCGATCGCATCAATGCTTAGGCGATCGTAACCCATCTGAGATAGCAAATCGAGAGTCGTCTTAAGGATGGCTTGATCAGACTTTTCACTGCGCGGTCTTCCTGGTTTTTTATCTGATTGAGTCATGTAACAAGACTAGGGATTAGGGACTTTTGATGGGTTGTATAAGCTCGTAGTGAGCCAGCGCGGTCTTCTCCCAAAGGGAGAGGCTAGCGCCAAGGGGGTTTCCCCCATGAGCGACTGGCGAACCCGAAGGGTAAGCGCTGAAGCGCTTAAAATTGAGCGATAAATTGCTCACTACGAAAACATCAAAATCTAAATATGGGCAAGCTTGACATTTACGTCTAAAAATTACGATACTGTTTCGTATCGTTGATGATTAATGTAAATTATGAGCCGTACTCGTCCCCAATATACCGATAAAAGCAGCACTCAAACCCTAAGGCAAGGAATAGAAGAGTATTACGCAGTAAATCCACATGTTACCAACCCAAGTCAAATGCCGCCGGATTTTGCGAAAATCTTATTTGCTCATGATGTCACACATGTCATCCTCGGTTGCGATACCGATATGTATGACGAATTGAGACTTTTACCATTGTGCTTTTTAACCAGTGACTTCAAGTTTCGAGACTACCTACGCGATCGCAAAAACCCAGCTGTTGATGTGATGTATAAAGATTTGGTAAAGCAACATGGGCTGCTGTGGTTGTATAGCTCAATATTTGTTGTATTGCCGCGATTGTTGCCAGAAATTGTTGTAATGTGGTTCAAGGCTCGCGGAACACGCAAGTACTATCCATTTTTTGACTTTGAGCCACTACTTGACCGTTCACTGTGGGAGATTCGTAAAGAGTTTAATTTGTTACCACTGCTTTGAGTTAGAAGACAAAATATTACTTTATCAGGAGTACTGCGATCGCGCTATTTTTCCAGATTAGCCAGAAGTGTCCCACCATAATTAAAGCAAAATAAATCCAAAAAGCCTTGCAAACTGAAGAATTAGCTTTATTAACCAGGTAGTTATTTGAAAATTGGGATACAGAGGTAAATTTTGGGCAATGCCTATAAAGTGGAATGAAGGAGAAACAGTTGGACAAAGGATTCAGGACATGGAAAATTTTGCCGATCAAGCACAACCTTTGAAATTACAAGCTGCCGCTATTCGCAGTTTACCAACTCTGAGTTTTGGTGACTCTGGTGACTCTGTAAAAGTTTTACAACGACTTTTATCACAAAATGGTTATCCTGTTCGAGCTGATGGAAATTTTGGTGCGTTAACAGAAACAGCCGTCAAAGCCTTTCAAAGCCAGCACAACTTAACTGTGGATGGAGTAGTCGGTTCCAGGACTTGGCGTGAGTTAACAAGGTAGTTAACAATTAAAAAATTAAAAATTAAAAGTTATTAGCCCATCAATCAGATAAGAGGTTGGGAGTTAGAATGTATTGTATTTTATAACAAGAGAATTAATACACAATTATTTATTTTGTGATTACTATTTAAAATTTATTCATGCTACTTTTAGTAGGTGAACATAATTCAATATAAAATTACGCACTATCTTTAGTTTAATTAAACCTACCTACTTATCAGCTATAAAAATTTTCCTCACCTACCACTCTAAGCTATAATATGCCCTCAAGCATATTGATAGGTAATAGGTTTGACAGAATAATTTTGCCAAGAGCAGATAAAATTGCACAAAATCTAATAATTGGCTCATTAAACAAGAGTCACGACTTTAGAGATTTAGGGATAAAATCCTGAGAATTTCTAGACAATATTTGTGTGTGAATAATCTAATTATCGGTCTATCCCACATTTTTCTGAGCCAGATATTACAAGTGCAAATACTTAATAAATGATTTTATCGCCAAAATAATTACATTTTTTTAACTTATACAGGACTTACGCAACTGGCACATTTATCTGAAAACTGTCACATAGAATTAATATGGCTCTAAGGTTTATAAATCAATGCTTACAAGCATTTACGGCAAATTGAAATATATGTGCCAGTTGACCTTATATTGTGACGCTTGCGTAAGTCCTATTATAGCTACGCATTATTCCTGAGGAACAACTATTTTGTCTGTCAAAGGAAATATGGGTGTTAGTAAAATGAAATACGATGAGTCATATTGGTCTGCTGATGACTGGTGTCTTAACAACAGGACAACCGTCTTTGCCCAAGTTACCCGTAGAGCCATTATTTCAGTTAGACAATCCGGTGCCGCAGTCAGCAGAAGAACCTTCAGATGAGGTCGTTCCCGCTACTGAAATCACACCGCCTGAATTCATACAGCTAGATGGTAATCTCCTATTCGCCCACTCAGATATGAATGAAGATCAGCAAAAAAGGCTAAGTAATGTTACGGAAAAAGCTAATTCAATACCATCTAATTTTTACGGTGTAAAAAAGGATGCCACCCTAAAAGACTGGATGCTGGGGGAAATTTCAGCTGTCGCTGCTGTAAATTCTCTAGTTCGCGAAGAAATTCCAGTTAGTCCTTTTTCTGATGAACAAAGTAGTGATGAGTCAGTTCTTGCGCGTTCACGTTCGCGTAGCGTCTCCGTCAGGAGAAGTGTCTCCAAAGGAGAATCGCCAAAACTAAGACCAAAATTTATTAACCAAAATCTGCCAATTCTGGGTTTTGGTAGCTCAGGTATTTCTGTCAAAGTTTTGCAACGCTTATTATTATCTAACGGCTATGCTGTTCGAGTTGATGGAGCTTTTGGTGCGCTAACAGAGAGTGCTGTCAAAGCCTTTCAAAATCGGCGATATTTAGGTGTGGATGGAGTTGTTGGATTTAGAACTTGGCGCGAGTTAACAAAATAGTTAGGAGTTGTAGAGACGCGAGGAATATGGCGTCTCTACGGGAGTCAAAGAGTCAAGAGTCCAAAAGTCCAGAGTTTAGAAAGAAAACATTAACTATGTTACCGAGCCTTGACTATTGACTCTTGATTTCTTACCGATGCTTATGCTCCTCTAAAATTGCTTGTGCCCTTGGCTTGTAAATCAAATAGAACAAAGTCTCAAGGTAGCGCAATAAATCCTCCCGATTTTCCTTAGAGTTAAAGTTCCAGAAGCCATAAATCCGTGCTAATGATAACAGCTTGGTAGTGTGAATTTTCCAGGTGTAGGTGCTGTAAACTCGGTTAATAGCTTGCTGAGAAATTTCATTCCAATAATTAGGATTTTGTTCGCATTTCAGCACAAATTCGAGAATTCTCTCGGCTGTATCTTCTAAATTTGTGGGGTTAATGTAAAAGCCATTAACTTTATTTTGGATAATTTCCAAAGGACCACCAAACTGAGTGGCAAAAGTTGGTAATCCGGAAATCATCGCTTCCAAAATAGTCAAACCGAAAGCTTCAAATAAAGCTGGCTGGACAAAGACTCCTTGATGGTCAGCAATTACTCGGTAAACTTCACCAGATTGACCTTTAGACAAACGCACACCTAACCAACGAATCTTGCCTTGGAGATTGTATTCCTCGATGATGTTGTAGAGTTTGATAATTTCGTCGCGTTCTTCGTTGTCGTCTGATTCTTCAACTCGCAACTTCCCGGCGATTAAAATTAAGTTGAAATGCTCTTGCAATTCTTTACTTTGACCAAAGCATTCGGCTAAACCTGTCATGTTCTTAATGCGGTCTAGACGTGCCATTGAAAACAGCGGACGCTTGTTGGGGTCCTCGAGTGTGCCAAATATTTGTGAGGAATCGTCCAAAGTAAAGAGCATTTCTTCAATTTTCAGGCGATCGCTCTCTACGCGGTCTTCATGCCGTGTGTAGGGGAAGTAAGCTTTTTCATTCACTCCCGGTGGTACTACATTAAACTTGGGACTAAACAGTTCAATTCCATTCACCACATGATACAAATCTGGCATGGTGAAGGATTTGTAAGACTCATATTGTCCCACACTATCGGGCGTGCCGACAATTTCTTGGTAGGTGCTGCTGATGATGAAGTTAGCAGCATTCATCGCAATCAAATCAGCAGTAAACTGCAACGAAAAATGATATTTTTCCTCCAAATCTTGCCAGTACAAGTTACTAAACAAATATTTGGACTTTTCTAAAGCGTGGGCAATGTTACACTGTGTTACTTTTAGACGCCGCGCCAAGAGAAACGCCACCAAATTTCCATCAGTATAGTTACCCACAATTAAGTCAGGTTTACCTTGAAATTCTGCCAGCAATTCTTTTTCCGAATCAATAGCGAAAGTTTCTAGATAGGGCCAAAACTCAAATCGAGAAATCCAGTTTTGCGTCATGTTGGGATTAAATTCCCGCAGAGGTACGCGCAAAATCCAGGCATTTTCGGTGCCATAAACTTTTTCTAAACGTTGGTTACAAAGAGTGCCATCACTGTTGGGTATCAAGCGGGTGAGAATAATTACTTTTGGCTCAACATTGAGTTTCTCTAAACCAGCTAAAATGGCATCTTCTTGTAACTGCTGTTCAAGAGTTTTTGCTTGGTCGAGGACGTAAACTACCTGACCACCAGTATCGGGACGTCCTAAAACTCCTTCTTGTCCAAACCAACCGTGGGCTGACACCAAGACGATTTTAAAAATCATCGGGATGCGAGAGATAAAGGCTTCTAGGGTTTGGGGGTCGGGAGAGTCGATTAATTCATCGAGAATTTCTAAGGTTTCGCGCACCCTAGAAGCGGTGTTACCCCAACCCGGTTCAAAGCCCATCATTTGCAATTGAAACCGGAATTCTTCGTAGGGTTCATCATTTGGGCGATCGCCTACAAATCCGATAGCTTTTTTAACTTGGTCCGAAAGTTGCTGCTGTGTTTGAATGTTGTTATTGATCAGCAGTTGGATGCCGTTGTAGTGGTGCAAACGCAAGAAATTAAACAAGCCTTCTAGCCATTCCTTCGGGTCTTGGAACAACTTGCTGGACAGATAACGGTTGAGGTACTGCACCCCTTTGCCAATATTTTTCGGGTCGCGAATTGTCGGGGTATAGTCGTAAAACGGACCAAAATCCAATTCTAGCAGGTCGCCTTCTTGGGGATGAAATCGGTTTACTAGGCGATCGCGTAGATCCAAGAGTTCGTCCACCGATATCGATTCCACACTCAAGTCTTCCGTCACCCGATAAACTTCTTGGCTAGCTATTTTTGGGCGAAAAATGAAACAGAGATTTGTATTGTCCTGAATAATTTCCTGAGTATAGTAAATTAGTTTCCCTAATAGCGAGGAAGGCTGTTCCTTCTGGTATTTAGAGCAAAATTCACTATAGACATTCAGGATATCGTTCCGCAGCAAGTACCCTTTTTCTTGACTGCGTAACTCGCTAATAAACGAACGTAAATCGCTTTTTTCTTCACTGTTCAAGACTGCATGAATCAAGTCAGACATGGGAACCCCAGTTATCAATTTTCGATTTGAGCTTTTGGTGAAATTTTGACTGGATAATGCCTAAAAACTCCAAAAAAGCAATATTAAGGCAAAAAAAAGCAGATTTTTGCTCTTTACCTTGACCTTTTTTGTTTACCCATCAATTTCATCACCTTTCTACGCATATCTTATTGCTGAATAAATTTCACTCTAACTAAAGACGTACAATTTAATATTTTGTCATTGAGAGGAAAAATTTTCTCCGTGTCAAGTAACCCAAGGGCTATTTTGGGAGATACCGACAACCAGAAATTTTTGTGATTGGATGTAACAATTATCAAGTTAGATTTATAACCTGGCTTCCCAAATTTTGCAAGCTCATTCACTACAACTACTAAGCATTGTTAATTTGCTGCCCAGCTAAACTTTAACAGTTAATACTGCTGAGTATTAATGCTCAAATTTATACTTTAGTGCCGAAAAGCTATTTTTAAAATCCACAGCATTTATGAGAAAATTATTAATTTTTGTCAGGAAACAAAAATTACTTGTTTCACAAGTAAATATACCCAAAATGTTGAACTTAAATGAATTAAAATCAACTTTTAGATGCTCACTAAAAAATGCTTGATTCAATGGGTTTATCATTTCAAAATTTAAAGTAACAAAAAGCGATGTCGCCAGACATCGCTATTGATATTGAGCGAATTTTTTCATCCGCTAGTAAGAAACGAATTCTCACCTTAGGGAGTTGACCTTACAACTAACCCATGCCATCTATTACTGGATGGAAGTAGAAGGCAAAGCCCAACACTGTATAAGCAGCTAACAATAATGTGCCTTCTAGCCAATTGGATTTACCATCAGAACTAATAGAATTTGCAATCAATACCGATACAGCCACAGCCACTAATTCAAAGGGATTAAAATTTAAATCCATTGGCTGACCGAACACTCGTCCTGCTATCACTAAAACAGGAGCGACAAATAAAGCAATTTGCATACTCGATCCCACAGCCACGGAAACGGAAAGATCCATCTTATCTTTCATTGCCACAGTAACTGCTGTAGCATGTTCAGCAGCGTTACCGACGATGGGAACCAAAATCACACCTGTAAACAGTGCCGTTAAGCCTAGCTGGGATGTGGCTACTTCTAAAGAATCTACCAACATTTCTGACTCAAGCGCCACTAAAAGAGTACACACTAGCAGCACCCCACCCCACAACCAAACATTTGGCTTGGTATGAGGAGTTTCCTCTGACTCGACTAAACCCACCTCATAAAGATAAGCGTGGGTTTTCATCGAAAATAACAACGTCAAAGCATAAACTACGATTAATACTATCGCCACGGCAAGAGAAAAATTTTCTACAGTTTGTTGATTAATTCCAACAGAAGTAACGTTCATAGCTGTTGGCAACAAAATCGCAATCACTGCCAAATTCATAGAAGATGCATTTACTCGTGCCACAATTGGCTGAAATGTCTGTTCTTTGTAGCGAAGTCCTCCCAAGAGCATAGAAAGACCCATCACAAGTAGTAAGTTGCTAATAATCGAGCCGGTTATACTGGCTTTGACTACATTTACTAACCCAGCTTTCAGGGCAATTATAGCAATGATCAATTCTGTGGCGTTACCAAAGGTGGCGTTTAATAATCCCCCTAGGGTTGGACCAACTACCACAGCAATTTCTTCTGTAGCTGTACCCATCCAAGCTGCTAACGGCAGAATCGCTAGTGCAGCAGTGATGAAAACTATCAACTCTCCCCACTTTAGAAATTGGGCTGCTAAGGAAACGGGGATAAATAATAACAGAACGAGAAAGACAATGTTTTTACCGGACATTTGTTACCTAAATTCGAGAGGATCAATCATAAAGGAGTGCTGAGTTGTGAGCTATCCGGAAATCGACGACTGGGAATTGAAAGTGTTGGTTGGAGCGTTGGAGCGTGGGTAGGGCACGCTTGCCCGATCCCTTTTACCGCAAGTGCTACAACTTTCTCGCCAGCTTTTCCCTCTTAAGCTTAAGAGCGAAAACCTGCCGAGTGGAAAATAGGCAACGAACTGCCTCCCCTTTTCCCTTCTTCAAATTCCCACTTTCTACTAACCACTAACCACTACCCACTCAGCACTCTCAAAGACTAGACTCTAGGATACTCTCTACCCTGCGGTAGAATGGCTCAGAGTTTCTAGTGTTTGCACTTTTTGGCTAGAAGATATGTAAAATGAATTTGCGATTTGTGCAGCTTTTGCAATCTTTTGTTACAAAAGTATCAATTGGAGCCAGAACTCTACACAAAAAATGGGGTTTAATATATTAAAAGACAATTAAGTTTTTTCGGGCTGCAAAGCAAATAACCCGTTAACTAAGGCTTTTGATAATGAATAATTTACTCATGCCTGCGGGAAGTGCGAAGGAGCGAGAACGCAGATGACCCGCAAGACTAAGGCGAATATGTCAACTGATGGCTAAAGTATGAAGTATGAAAAATAAAATACCTCACCTATAAAGCGATGAAGGTTATAGCAAATTATACATGTCTTTTTCATCCTTTATAGTTGAGACTTCTTTAGTCAAATATTAGCTTCTTTCTCGTAGTAGTTTATACCGACCGAAGCGAAGATGGCGCGGTAACGATATTTGCTCTTATTTTCGACAGCGCAACTGTAATTTTTAGTGATTTAGGATAAAGATACATGACTTCAGCTGCTGAAATGCCGGCTAGTGCTGGCTTCTCATCGATGTCAAACGAAAGCACGGCATACACCGAGCTATCAGACCCGTTAAGAACGGCTACTGGTGTTTACGTAGCTGTGCATGGTCATTTTTACCAACCGCCACGGGAAAACCCTTATCTGGATGCGATTGAGCGTCAACCAGGAGCCGCACCTTTCCATGACTGGAATGAACGGATTCACTCGGAATGTTACCGCCCAAATGCCTTTGCCAGGGTGTTAAATAACCGAGGTGAAGTGCAGGGGATCGTGAATAATTACGAGTATTTCAGCTTTAATATAGGACCGACGTTGATGTCGTGGCTAGAACGCCATGATGTGGAGGTTTATCAACGGATTTTAGAAGCGGATCGGAAAAGTTGCGATCGCCTAAACGGTCATGGCAATGCGATCGCGCAAGTATACAATCACATCATCATGCCTCTTGCCAATTCGCTGGACAAACAAACTCAAATCCACTGGGGTAAGGAAGACTTCCGATCCCGCTTTAGACGCGATCCCGAAGGTATGTGGTTAGCAGAAGCTGCGGTAGATTACGCAACCTTAGAAGCTTTGGTTGCTGAAGGCATTCGTTTTATCGTCCTCGCACCTTCTCAAGCACAACGTTGTCGTCCTCTACCAAATAACGACAATCCACATCCAGAATGGCATGAAGTTGGCGGTGCTCAAATTGATTCTACCCGCCCCTATCGTTGTTATTTGAAAGATACTCAAGAGTCAAACGAGAAACGCTATATCGATATCTTCTTCTACGATGGTCCCATCTCACGGGATATGGGTTTTAGTGATGTGGTTTATAATTCCAGTCAGTTTACAGGACGCATTGGTTCTGCGGTGCGCGGGGATCATCGCCCTGCACAGTTAATCTCTGTAGCGACCGATGGCGAAACCTTTGGACATCACAAGAAGGGAACTGAGAAAACTCTCGCTTACGCATTCATAGAAGAATTTCCTCGCCAAGGTTGGACAGTAACGAACTTTGCCCACTACCTCAGCTTAGAAGCGCCAGCTTGGGAAGTGGAATTAAAGCCAGTCACAGCATGGAGTTGCGCCCACGGTGTCGATAGATGGCAAGATGATTGCGGTTGTGGTGGTGAAGGGGGAGTTTGGCATCAAAAATGGCGGCGTCCGTTGCGAGATGCTTTAAATTGGCTGCGGGATCGCTTAGTTGAGGTGTATGACGAGTATGGCAGACAGCTTTTCAACGATCCCTGGCAAGCGAGAAATGAATATATTGAGGTGATGCGCGATCGCTCTCCGGCAAATATTAACCGATTCCTCAGCCGCAATCAAACTCACAAACTCACAGCCGCCGAACAAGTAGACGCATTACGGCTTTTAGAAATGCAGCGTCATGCTTTGCTCATGTTTACTAGTTGCGGTTGGTTTTTTGAAGAAATTTCCCGCCCAGAGGGAACGCAGATTATGCGCTATGCGGCGCGGGCGATGGAATTGGCGGGAGATGTGGCGGGTGTACAGTTAGAAAAAGGCTTTGTCAAACGTCTTGGTTTAGCCCCTAGTAACGTTGAGCTCTTCAAGCATGCTGGCGAAATTTATCGCCAATTGGTGCTAACAGCGCAAGTCGGCTTTAACCAAGTTGCGGCACATTATGCGATTACTTCATTATTTGGCAATAGCGATCGCAAACCGACAGAAACCCATAATTCTTCCTGCAAGCTTCCGCATCCTTATCAAAAGCGGGTTTATTGCTACACGGCAAATGAGCTAGATTACCAAATGCAACGCCTGGGATCGCTGACTTTGGCGATGGGACAAGTCAAGCTAGTATCAGAAATTACCTGGGAAAGCGAACATTTAGTTTTTGCTGTACTGCATTTGGGTGGCTGGGATTTTCATTGCTGCATTCAACAGTTTGAGGGTAGACGTAGTTATAGCCAGTTAAAAGAAAAGCTGTTTGGAGCGCTGGAACAAGCGAGTGCGGCGCATACTATCTTGGCGATGACGCAGTTGTTTGGCGAAGAACCTTTCAGCTTGCAGAACTTATTCGCTGAGGAACGCCATCGAATTATGCGGTTGTTAAGTCAGGAAACGCTGTCACGGTTAAATGAGCTTTATACTCAAACCTACCGGGATAATTACGGTGTCATGATGGCATTCCACCGGGATCAACTGGAAGTACCGCAAGAGTTGCAGGTGGCAGCAGAGATTGCGTTAGGGCATCGGTGTATGATGACATTGCGAGCGCTTGAGCAAGACATCGCCGAGCCGCAACAAAGCGCGAATCATCTGGGAGAATTGGAGGCGATCGCCAAAGAAGCGAAACATCTGCATTGTCGGTTGAACATTCACGACGGCAAGCTGATGTTAGAGCAATTGATTTTGCGATCGCTTTGGCAATTGTTGCACGATCCCAACGGCACATTTGATGCAGATATCCAAGGTTTGGAAAGGTTGATCGATATCGGCTATCAGATGAATATCGGCATTTGTCTTGAGCGATCCCAGGAATTATACTTTAGCTGTTTGCACAGTCAAATATTACCGCAGTGTGCGGCTACCCTTGCCGACAGCAAAGATATTAATCAATGTCGTCATCTGCTGAAGTTGGGACAAAAGTTAGCTGTTGATGTTAGTCCTTGGTTAAATCAGTTCGGATAAAAGATAAGGTAAAAGTAAAAAGGTAAAAGGTAAAAGTAACATTTTTTGCTTTTTACCTTTTACCTTATCTTTCTCTACTTAAATGCGATGGTGAATACTTTTTGAAGACGCTTTGCGATCGCAATGGTAAGGATAAAGCCACTCACATTTGAAGAGTCCGTGGCTGTATTTTTCAAAAACAGTACCGGCGTGTATTCCTGGAGCTAAATCAATCCCGGCTTTTGTTTTGATTTCGTATAGCTTGGGAAAAGCTGCTATCAAAACAGCTGTAACCGCAAAAAAGCAAAAGAAAAAAGTTGTAACTTTGGAAACTTTTTGGGAGTTACTGTTAAGGTTTTTAGACATATTGCCAAGAAACTAACAGTCAATATTATCTTAGAAACCAAAATGTCGCCGAAAGCGGTGATCACTTTTATCTGTTTTTTGAAGGTTGCAGGTAAAGCAAAGAGTTTGTAAGTTACTGATATCATTTTGACCACCACGAGCGAGGGGTATAATATGGTCAATAGTGAGGTCAGTTTCGTCATTTGTTTTACCACAGCTTTGACATTGATATTTGTCGCGTTGAAATACATATTTCCTCACCTCGGTCGGGATGCGAATGCGGGGAGTTTTACTCATGTGCTGACTTCGTTTATCTTGCGACGAATGTCATCAAGTGGTGACTCTGGTTGAGTAATTTCGGCTTCGTCGAGGCAAAACTGTAAAGTTATTTTGATTCTAAATTTACCTTTTTGCCACCGATTACTATTAACTTTCAATATTTCACATGGTACACCATCTTTGAACCATGAATTTTTCATCTCTTTCTCTAAACTTATATTCTAACGCTCCTCTACAACATCCCCTAAACCATCCGATATCAGAAACCCATTACTCGAAATAGCTTTTTTCGCAGCATCCGGAACCTCATAAATTTTCAGCAAATCATCAATCATAGGTAATAAACAGTCATATAACATCATCGCTTGCAAACAACTATTAATTGCCGAAACCGCTGAATTGTATCCCTCAATTTTTTGTTCAACAGCAAGTAATAACCGCCGATTATTCAAAATCTTATTCTCAGCTTCTTGTGCAAGGGTTTCTTCTAAATAAGCACGCGCATGAGAGTATTGTTGCAAAATCTCATCCACTTGCTTATCCGCCATTGGTAATAAGTGATTTTTGATAGTTTGGTTAATAATCTGGCGGAAGTTTCTACGGATAGTTTCCGATACTTTCGGCTCAAAATCTAACTTTAATAATTGCCTAATTGCGGGTTCCGCTTCAACCATGCTTTCGCAATCGTAACCTTGAGAAGTTTGTTGTAATGTTTGCCGAAACTGATATATTGAAAAAGTGCCTTCATCGTAAAATCTGGGGCTTTCTCTGACAAAGCGATCGCATTCAACCCGCGCTGCATTTACAATAGCTTCAGAGACTGCTTTTTCTAACCCTTTTAACTCAACTTCAATTCCGCCATCATTACCTAATAACCGATACAATTGACGGTAATATTCTGATTTACGAATTCTTTCCATCAACCCTTGGAAAAGATTAGCAATTACCTCCTGTGAAGACTCTACTAAAATATCTTCCAGCTGATTCGCCAAATAATAAAAAGCCTCTACTAAAATAGCAATTAACGGTGCCGTAGCGTTGCGAGGATGACTCAAAGTTGCGCGTCGATAAGCATTACTCACAGAAAAGGTATGTAGCAACTCATCTAAACGGTGAGTCATGCGTAATTGCAATTTACGAAAATCAGCTTCAAAAGCATCACAGGCGTTATTAACAACGTTGTTCACTTCTTCTGTGATATGCTGGCGAAAATCATTACCAACTTGCTGCAATTGCTGATTTAGGCGTTGTAATTCCTGCGCTTTCATCGCCTCAATTTCTCGCGGTTGACTATCTAATTCTCGCTGTAGAGATTGGTAATGTTTTTTAAGTTTGATACAAACATCTTCCAAATCGTCAGCTAGAGCTTTAAATAGTAACGGACGCTTTTCTTCGGTAAGATAGCGAGTAATGGCTGTTCTAAATCCTTCAATACCGCTATCTTGAATTAACTGATTAATTAATGGCGTTCCCTGTTCGTTTAAAATCCGCACATAATTCTCATTCGGAGTTTCAAAGCTGTTAACCGAAATCCGAAATTTACTAGGTGATAACTTACCAGAGTTTGCACAATAGCGATTGAACTCATTAACAAATTGTGGTGTTTCTTCGCTATCATTCTGTGAGGCAGGGGAAACCCCACCCCTACTAGCCAAAATTGAATCTAAACCAAATCTATCTTGTCCACTTGTCTGTTTAATTTGACTGCCGTAAAATCCTAGTAAAGCACTAGTTTTATAAACTCTAGTTGTATCTCGAAACTGCCCATTAATCAAATCATCCAATCTTTGCCTTAACTGGTTGTTGTACCAAGTTTCATCAATGCGGTTGAAAATATAAAATACGCGATCGCGAATTCCCCCATTCCCCCGCATCGTTTCCAAAAGTTCCGTTTCTTCCTTCGTCATATCACCCGCTGAAGCAGGTTTCAGCACACACACCACTGCTGAAGTATCAGGATGTTGAATTTTTGCGTAAGTTAACTGTGCATCTTTTTCAACTGGCGCATCAATTCCCGGTGTGTCGATAATGACATTACCATCCTGCAATAGGGGATGATGACAGTAATATTCAATGCGTTTCAAAACTGCACTATTGCTACCACGACGCGCATATCCAGCAGCTTCCTTCAAATTAGAAAAATTGAATTGCTCCATCGAATATGTGGCATTATTAACTGTATGAATGCGTTCTCTATTTGCCACATATCCATCAAGCAATAATATTAACGCCTTTGCTTGTTTCGCACGTTCCGATTTATTCTCACCACCCTCTTGCTGAATAATTGCTTCACATCCTTGATGTAACAAATCAATTACTTCAACTTGATTGATATTAACTCCTACCTTAAATCCCAAGTGTTGACACAGGTAAATTGCTTGTTCTCGAATTTCAGCTTCACTTAAAAACGTTAAAACAACTCGTTCTTTATTAACTTCGGCATACTCAATTTTGCATTCGGTGCCAGTAGCATGTCCTTCTGCACTATACAACAATTCCCGCTCCAGCAGCGCATTAATTAACATCGACTTACCCGCACTAAACGCACCTGCAAAGACAATTTCAAACTTCGGAGAAATCGCTTTACCTAAAGATGTTTGCACTGATGTAATATCATGGCTCCGCAAACTTGCTTCTTGCTGTAAAAGTTGTAATATAAACTCAACTTGTTCTTTCAGATTTTTACACTGAATCGGAAGATATGACATATTTGAGACTTAAAAAGATATTAATATAGTTTATAAATATTTATTTGCTTAATGGTTCAGTAAAATTACTAGGTTAATTTCTCATTCCTAGCCGTACCAAAATGAAAATTTATCCTCTCAGACTCAAACCCAACCAAGATTTAAGGCAAAGTTTAAAAAACTTCGCCAATCAAGAAAATATCAAAGCAGGTTTTATATTGAGTGCTATTGGTAGCCTAAAACAAGCAAAAATCCGCTTTGCAAATCAACAAAGTAGTACAATACTAATAGAGAAATTTGAAATTATTTCCCTTAACGGAACAATAGCAACCTCTGGCGTACATTTGCATATTGCTATTTCCGATAAAGAAGGTAAAACTATCGGTGGACATCTTGACGATGAATGCATTATTTACACAACCGCCGAAATAATAATTGGTACAACAGAAGAATTTATCTTCAATAGAACTATCGATGAACAAACAGGCTATAAAGAATTAGAAATTATCTCTAATAACTTTTAATCTCTTTCTTTGTGTAGTTATCGAGTTCTTTTCTCCTGTCGGAGACGCTGCGCGAACGGGGTTCATATTATTACCCGACACCCTAAAGGGTGCGGCTATACAAACAAAGTCCGCCTGCGCGGACTAATACTATTTCTCTATAAAGATAAAGCTAAAATTAGCCCACGGAGGTGGGCTTAGTTCTTATAGCCACAGGCTTCCAGGCTGAGGGTAATAAATTTGAATATTTTTCTATAAATATTTGTAAATAGTTATAAATTACCAAAACCATCAGTCAAACTGTCACATAAGAACAATTTAATAACACTATTGGCATCATACTAAGTAATATTATAACCGCCATAGCAATCCGCATAGTGATTCGTGAACGGTGGTAGGGGGGATTCTCTTCTGCGTTATATCCATCTCTGCTCACCCTGTCAAGTCACAACATAAGATGGAGTATTGCTATGACTAAACGGCATTGGAGATTGTCATGGTATTAGACAATTTTCGCCGAAAGTTACGCCAAGAAGCACAAAAATGGCGGGATGAAGGAATTATTAGTTCTTCATGTTACCAAGACCTGGGAAAACGTTATCAATTTGATAACCTGGAAATAGCTGCACGCGATCGCTTCGTTTTCATTGTGATTGCGATCGGCAGCATTTTGTTAAGCTTAGGCATAATTACTTTTGTCGCAGCAAACTGGCAAGCATGGTCACGAGATGTCAAATTTGTGATTTTGATCAGTTTGTTTTTCGCGACTACTATCACAGGTTTTTTCTCTTTTAGAGAACCTACACTTAATGCTGAAGGAAAAAAGCAGCCACCCAGCAAACAACTATTAGGAGAAGGTTTGCTAATTTTAGGCGCTTTGATATTAGGTGCAAATATTGCGTTGATGGCGCAAATGTTTAATATCAGCGGTTCAACTTCCCAACTATTTCTTTGCTGGGGGTTGGGTGTCTTAATCATGGCGTATGGACTTAGCTTGACTTCCTTGGGAGTGCTATCAATCATCCTCATACAAATAGGATATTGGACAGGATTAGGAGAACTATCCTACTCTGCAAGTGAGTTTAGTTGGTCGCGGTTGTTGGTGCAACATATGCCATTATTTATTTGGTTGCTGTTTGTACCCTTAGCTTACTTGTGCCGATCGCGTTGGATATTTGCTTTAGCAGCGATCGCCTTTACCGTCTCCTTGCAATTCAACCTCAACCCGCTGCAACGTCTAGCTTATTCTAATAATAATACAGCGCCTTGGGTTGCATCTTTTGCTTTTGCACTTCCAGCCGCACTATTTTGGAGTTACGATGACCTACTATTCCCCACGATAAATTTTAGGTTATTTCAACCCCTTGCCCAAAGTCTTGCACTATGGTTTTTCGGAACACTATTTTATGTCCTTTCCTTTTATTGGGTTTGGCAATATCCATCCTCCGGATTTTATCCCCTAACAACCAACTCACCAGTTAGACCATTTCCCCTAATTGATTTAGGAATTCTCAGCGGTTTAGTAGTACTGCAATGGCTGTTTATGCTGCGTTATCGAAACAGCCTAACCCGCAGAGGAATGGATATTACCAATGTCTTCATTACCAGCTTTCTTGCCATCGTTGCCTTAATACCTTTTTGGCATCAAGCTGTTACTCGCATTCCCGGTTTAGCAGTTTTCATCTTCAATATTCTTCTAGGAATATTTGCCTTTGGATTAATGCGACACGGAATAGAATACGGTGATAGACGCACCTTTTGGGGTGGAATGCTGTTATTAACACTGCAAATTATTAGCCGCATGTGGGAATATGACACAGACTTAATTTTCAAGTCATTTGTCTTTGCTATGTGCGGCGTCGGTATCATTAGCGCCGGACTTTGGTTTGAACGGCGTTTAGCAGTTAATCGATAAAAGTAGAGACGCGATTAATCGCGTCTGTACGAGTTAGGAGTTCTACCATTTATTGCACGAAGATGCGCCTAATTAGCCTGAGTCGGCAGAGTTCGTATGTGTAACCCCAGACTTCCAGCCTGAGGGCGATGTAAAGCAACCATCAACTATCAACCATCAAAAATGAAAAGCAATTCCAACGAATCTAACAAATCTTTGTCACCCGAAAAGGAATTTTCGCAAAAGGTGACTTTTGACGATTACATTAAAGCTAATGAACAAAAATCAACAAAGCCTTTACCGCTTTGGCGGCTGATAGTTCCGCTGCTGATTCAAACAGCATTAATCATGGCGATACCATTCCAAGCGATGTTCACTAATTTCACTGGCAAAACAGTAATCTTGCAAACTGTGCCAGTAAACCCTAACAATGCGCTACAGGGAAACTTCGTGAACCTTGATTACAACATAGCTCGTTACAACACTTTGAGAAGACTACCAGGATGGCAAGAATTAGTTAGACGCCGTTCTAATAGAAATAGACAATACGTTTCTTTAGCTGAGGGAACCAACTTATATGTAACTTTGCAAGAGCAACAATTTCCAGATTCTGGTAATCCTAGAGCTTGGAAGCCGGTGCGGGTTAGTGCTAATCCCCCTAGAACCCTAGCCGCAAATCAGGTAGCTTTAAAGGGCGTTTATGAGGATGGGTCTATTAACTACGGGATACAATCATATTCCATCCCAGAAGACCAAAGACAGCAAATTAATAATAATCTTTTTCAGGCACAGCAAACCCAACAAAGACGGCAACAACCGATTTTAGTTGAAGTTAAAGTAGATCCAGAGGGTAATGCTGTACCCGTTAGTATGTGGGTAAGGAATCGCAACTACCGCTTTTAATCCTCACGTCTTAACTGCCATGCGGCACCAAAAGCAGCCCCAGCCCCAGCTAGCAAACCAGTACTCATTCCTTCTATAGTTTTGTTAATGGGGTTTTGGGTCAAGCACTCACTCGTCACGGTATCGGCTTGCAAGCAAATAGTGCTTTCTGCCCAACTTCCCGTACCTCCTAAAACTACACCGGTGACACTACAGGAAAAGATTAGCAGTAGAAGGCGTTTAGTTTTTCTATCCATAGAGGGTTGCGAAAAATCTTACTAACGGTATACGACTTTTAACTACTTTACACATAGGTGGAAATAATGTCACGTGTTTTCGTCTAAAAAAAGCGATCGCCTACCAAAAGACTGAGGTGTTTTTGCTTCACCAGCCACAACCAAAACCGACACCCGTCTGTGTTGCCCTCATTACCGCTTCTCTCTCTTGGTGGGAGAAGTTACCTTTTCCCTTGGGGATTTAAGAGCAAACGCTAATTCAAATGTTATTTATATTACCAAAGATCTACTAAAACTTTTTAAACAAAACTTATTAATTAATAGCATAACTATATTTATAAAATTATTTATTTTTTATTAAAAATATAGTTTTGATTAAGTTAATATGTTTACTTCAAAACAAAAACAATTTACATTAACGAATCAAAAATACTTGGCGATGGCTTGACAAGAATTAACCGCAAATATACATCCCCAGATTGAATATTAATATGTCTAAAATAGAGTTTAATAAATATATTATGGAATTTGTTTCAACAATATTAATCAAAAATTGCAGATAGCACTTAAAGGAGACTTTTCATCTTAGTGACCAAAAATGCTAATTTTCCAATCAAAAATAGACTGCTTGCGGCTTTGCCAGATGAAGATTACCAACGCCTTGTTCCTGACCTAGAGTTCGTCGAACTTCCGTTGCGGCAAACTCTTTACGAAGCAGAAGAACCTATCAAACACGTCTATTTTCTCAATGAGGGAATAACTTCGATAGTTTACATTATGGAAGACGGCTCGACGCTCGAAGTCGGTATGGTGGGTAATCAAGGGATGGTAGGTATTCCCGTATTTTTGGGAGGAGGCATGACGACCACAACCGCGTTTGTGCAAATTGCCGGCAGTGCTATGAAGATGAACGCTGTTCGGCTCAAAGCCGAGTTTGACCTTGGTGGTGCATTGCAAAAGCAGCTGCTGCTCTACACGCAATCACTGTTGACCCAGATTTCCCACGCGACTGTCTGCAACCGCGTCAATAGGGTGGAACAACGACTTGCCCGCTGGCTGCTGACAGTCGCTGACCTGACGCAATCAAACGAGTTTCCACTGACTCAGGAATTCATTGCCCACATGCTCGGTGTGCGTCGTTCTGGCGTGACGGTGGCTGCTGGCATTCTCAGTCAAGCAGGAATGATCCGCTACAGTCGTGGCAGAATTACCATCCTCAATCGGGAGGATTTGGAAGCAACTTCTGGCGAGAATTATACAGTGATAAAAACGGAATTGTCGCGGTTACTTGGTACTGATCGTGCGTAGAACCCACATGAACTCATTTTTTCTGCTTATGTCCGCAATCGTACAGAACCCTAATATAGATATGTTTACCTTAGGAAAAGACAACATTAACATTACTTCTCATGCTCTCTCTCTTTTAGAGAGAGAGCATGAAATTTTTTAAAAGTAAATTTATTTACTCAGTATATATAGTATCTCATACTACTTTTTACCTCAACACATCAAGTGAATTTTGCACCTAAAATATTTTTGTTGTACAAAATAGGTAAATTAAAAAAAGTGAGTTTCATGACTAGAAAAGCTAGGAAAGTATTAAAACAATCAGGAGTAATTCCCTACAGAGTTACAAACGGAAGAATTGAAGTTTTGCTAGTGACAACTAGCGACTGTAAAAACTGGGTAATTCCCAAAGGAGGTATTTGCAACGGAATGAGTCCCCCCGCTTCTGCGGCAAAAGAAGCGTGGGAAGAAGCCGGGGTAATTGGTCAAGTGAATAGTAATGAAGTTGGCACATACAAGTATCGCAAACAAGGCAAAACTTACGAAGTCCAGACGTTTTTGTTAGCAGTTGATACAGTATTGTCAGATTGGCCCGAGGCGAATCAAAGAAGGCGGGAGTGGTTAGAGCCAAGCAAAGCTATCAGACGGGTTAAGAAAGGCTCACTCAAGCAAATTCTCAAAGGCTTTAGCTGCGAGTAAGTCCGTTCTTTGTCTAAATTTACAATATAATTACTAGTTTATAAATGAAATAATTTTTGTTTATGAAATATAATCAAAAACTGCTAAATGAAGTGAACATTGACAAGTAAAGTTTTGCTAATAAAAATAAAATTTTGTAATAAAGGTGAGAAATAAATCAATAACTCAGCTTTTGTAATGGCTAAATGTAACTTAACCACAGTTCATAGATATGAGTTTATGTATGTTTAGCCTATGCATAGAGCGATCGCTTACTTCTGAGCACTAGTCAAAATTAGTAAAATCACATCATAATTCTTTTTCTTGCAGTTAAAATTAGTTTAGATAGAGGTAATTTATAGATAATAGTTCATTAATTGAGACATTTGGCATAGCTCTAGAAAACTTGCTAAGTGATTTTTAATAGACTCAAGTATTTCTCAAGTTAAACCCGAAACTACCCCTACGGTAGAAGTCCATAAAAAGTATCTATAATATTACATTTAATTTATAATAGTGGCAATAACCTTAAGAAGAAACTTATATGCATTTGCTTGGTGATAGATATAGCTAATCGCTAATTGGTTGAGGTGTAAATTGAAGGTGAAGATAGAACAATTTATTCAACGTACAGAAGCATTTCACAGGCGTTTAGCAGATTTGAACCAAACTGCGAACGCATTGCCCTGGATAACGTCGGACATGTTACCGCAAGCTTTTAAGGAGCTCGGTAACAACTCAAGGATGTTGCAATTAGCGGCGGAGGAATTATATTTACAAAATGAGGAATTAATCCGCACGCGAGGTTTGATAGAAGCAGAATGCGAGCGGTACAAAAATTTATTTGAGTTTGCACCAAATGCCTATTTATTGACTAATGTTGAAGGCATAATTCTAGAAGCCAACCGTCTTGCTACCACATTGCTCAACGTTAGCAAACATTATCTAATAGGTAAACCATTAATTAACTTTATTCCTTTAGAAGAACGTCGTCGCTTTCGCAATGAATTAAGTGAAGTATCTCGGTCATACAGCAGTAGAGAATTATCAATCAACTTGCAGCAGCGCGATGGCAAATTATTTCATTCAGCTTTGACAGTAGCTGCTGTTCGCAATCAGTACGATAAGTCCATAAACTTACTATGGCTATTCAGTGAAATTAATGAGCGTCAGCAACCTAAACCAGCGTTAGCTAACAATGAATTTGACTTCAGCCAAAATCGTTCTATATATAAATATTCCAAAGGAGAAACTATAACCCTCAACCCATCAGAAATTTTTTATGTTTGTCAGGGTTTAGTTAAACTTAGTACATTTTGTGAAACTGGCGAAGAAGTGCTGACAGGGTTAGCAGGTGAAAAAATGGTTTTTGGCTCTAGTTTGACTTCTTTACAAACTTACCAAGCAACAGCGCTGGTGGATGTTGAGTTAGTTTCAATTGATGTAGCAGAGATGGAATTGCCGACACTGAGTCATGCCCTTTTACCGAAAATTAATCAAAGATTACGCCAGACAGAATCTTTTTTAGCTATTTCTGGAAGACAACGAGTACAAGACCGTTTATATTATTTATTGCTACTTTTGAAACAAGAAATTGGTCAACCTGTCCCAGAAGGAACCCGTTTAAGTGTTCGTCTCACCCACGAAGAACTTGCTAGCGCTTGTTGTACTACGAGAGTTACAATTACGCGATTGATAGGTAAGTTACAACAAGAAGGTGTAATTAGCTTTGATTCAAAAAAGCATATAATTTTGCAAAATTTAACTTAGGGGTTAAAAGTTAGGAGTCAGGAGTCACCGAAAGAATGGGTCTGAAGCCTCGCCTTAGAAAGGCGACTTTTTTCGTCGTGATAATTCTTTGATGTAGTCTCGAATAACTTCTGAGATTTGCATATCTGTTGATTCAGCATACTCTCTCAATACCTCAAACTCCTTTTCAGACAATCTAACTCTCAACATTTTTTCTCTTGGCATATACACAACGTAGCAATGATAGTGCTACAATAATGATATGCTAAAATAGCGAAGGGCGCTGTGGTAGCCACGCAGAAAGGGTCTCGCAGTAGGCAAGTATCGAAGCTAGATACGCAAACCGTGGCTTAATGGGGGTGTCCGGGAATTGTCAAGGGAGGTAGAAGCAATATCATTTTGTTGGTATTGAGTAAGCCATCCTCGAGGTTCAAGGGCTAATATGTCTGGGAAGTTCTTCTTTAACATCGTTAGTTCCTTAGGGCTACTGAAAATTTCCGTTCTAGAAGTTTGTGGCGAAAGCCTCCGGCTTCTAGCCGGCGGTAAGCTTACCTCGTTCCTTGCCTCAGGCAAGGAATGCAGACGCAGGAGGCTCTGCCTCCAATGAGTTCAATGAGTTGAGGAGGCAGAGCCTCCAATAATTGCGTTCCCAGGCTCCAGCCTGGGAACGAGGGATGAGGGAAGGGCTTTAACCCTGACTACGCGCTTCATTACCTAATTGTGAAGTTGAATGGCAAACGAGCATAAACGCCTAGGGGATCGTTCATTTTTTGCATAATCGCTAATTCATTTTGTAGTTTCTGGAATTCAGCGGTTAGTAAATCGGGTGATTTAGTTATTGTTTTATTAATTCCCAAAATAGTCCGCGCTTCTTCAGTTACTCGTCCAAAAAAGCGTTCTTCAAAAGTGCTGCGTCTGGGATGCTCTTGCAGTTCCCAATCGTTTGCTAAATTCGCGCTTTTAGCGGCATAATTTATAGCAGCATCCATGCCGCCAATTTCATCAACTAAGCCGATTTGCTTTGCCGCTACCCCAGACCAAACGCGTCCTTGAGCTATTTCTGCTACCTTTTTTTGTGGTAGTTTGCGACCTTGAGAAACTTTGTTGAGGAATAGATTATAAATGTGGTTAACACTGCGTTGATAAACAGCTAACTCTTCAGTAGATTTGGGACGAGAAACGGTTTGACTATCAGCATAGCGTCCGGTTTTGACTGAATCCCAGGTGATGCCGTTATCATTGGCTAGTTTTTGCCCATTTAACAGCAAGCCAAAGACACCGATTGAACCTGTGATGGTGTTTGGTTCGGCAAAAATGCGGTTGGAATCGCTGGCTATCCAGTAACCACCAGAAGCAGCGACATCACCCATTGAGACAACTACTGGTTTGATTTGGCGAGTTAGTCGTACTTCTCGCTGCATCACCTCAGCTGCGGTAGCGCTACCACCAGGACTGTTGATTCGCAGGACAACGGCTTTGACATTTTTATCTTGTCGTAGTTTGCGGAAGGTTTTGGCAAAGCGATCGCCTCCAACTTCACTATTATTACCTTGACCATCGACAATTTCGCCTTCCGCATAAACCATCGCAACTTTATTTTTAGAGTCGCGTTCTATACCAAATTCCTTCCCAGAAACTCCGGCGTATTCTGCTAGGTCGATTTGGCGGAATGTTTTATCTTCTTTGTCGCTATCAGTTAACTTTTTCAAATCGCTAACTACTTCATCAAAATAGTCTACCCGATCCACCAAACCGCCAGCTTTGGCTTCATCAGCCATTAAGACAGCTTGATTATCGGCGATCGCCTGCAACTTTTGAGGAGTAAGTTTGCGGCTTTTACCCACCGCAGTGCGCCACTCTGACCAAACATCATCCAACAATTTTTGAGTTTGTTGGCGATTTTCTGGACTCAACTTTGGCAGTATATACGGTTCCACTGCGCCTTTAAATTTACCAACGCGCACAACTTGAACACCAATCCCGTACTTTTGCAATGCTCCCGTCAGAAACATCGTTTGTGTACTTAAACCGTTAACTTCCATCGCTCCCAAAGGATTGACGACAACGGTATTAGCAACCGAACTTAGGTAATATTCCCGTTCCCCCAATTCCATGCCGTATGCTATAATCTTTTTCCCGGCGGCGCGGAACTTCTCCAACTCCTGACGGACTTCTTTAAGAGTCGCAAAACCCCCAATGCTACTACCTGCGGAGGTACCACTAGCATCTAAGTAAATAGCGACAATTCGTTTATCGCGCCGCGCTTTTTCTAAAGTATCGATCACCCTGCGGAGTGACATTCTATTCTCATTTTCACCTGAAATTGCTTGCTGAAAAAGTTCATTAGAACTTGGTTCGCTGTCAGTTATTTTCGTCGCCAAGTCAAAAACTAACACTGACTTATCCTTAACTAGCGGTCCAGGGTCTTTTGAGGTCGCAACAACGAGCAATAGAAAGAACAGTGTGCTGGTTCCGACACCGCAAAAAATAATAAGTCCTAGTAAGCTGCCAACTAAGCTAGCAAAAGTTTGTTTGAGAAAATTACGCATTTTTTTATTATTATTGATTAGTTATTAGTCAATAGTCAAAAACCTTGGACGATTGACTTGTTTGTTTATAATTCCACTCAATATCTCACACCTAACATTTAAACGGCTTAAAGCTGCTGCAACTTATATTAACGTGACTTTGATGAACCTCTCCCCAGCCTACAAGGAGAGGGGTAGACAATCTTCGTTCCTCTCGTTCCTAGTCTCTGGCTGGGAAGGCACTCGTTAAAGGCTCTGCCTCCATTAATGATTGTGGTCGAGGCAGAGCCTCTGTAATGCATTCCCAGTCTGAGACTGGGAACGAGGGTAGGGGGTTAGGTTTCTATTTTTTGTAAACTTCCAGAATTTTGCAACTGATATAAGGTAGCATTGCCAGTGCAGAATAATACTGTAGTGATTTCGGCGATTAAGACATCAGCTAAATCGCACAGCGCTGCTTCTCCCACCGCTGCTGCTTGCAAGAATGGCATTGCGAAACCTGCGATATCTGCTTTGAGAGCGATCGCTTTTGCTGCATCCAGTCCATGACGCAATCCCCCAGAAGCTATCAAAGGCACTTTTGGCGCAACAGCGCGAATACTCGTAATGCACTCTGCTGTCGGTAAACCCCAATCGGCAAAGGTTTGTCCTAAACGCCGTTGTAGCGCATTTTCTGCTCTTTCGCTTTCCACCTTCGCCCAAGACGTGCCACCCGCACCCGCTACATCAATCGCCGTCACACCAGCGGCAATCAGTTTCTCTGCCATTTTACCAGAAATACCATTGCCAACTTCCTTGACAATCACGGGCACTGGTATTTTATTGCATAATTCTGCTATCTTGTCAAGCAATCCACTAAAATTTGTATCACCTCGCGCTTGGATGCACTCTTGCAACGGGTTGAGGTGTAAAATCAAAGCATCGGCTTCCAGGATATCGACTACGCGCAGACATTCATCTAAACCGTATTTATAGTTAAATTGTACAGCGCCCAAATTGGCAAGTAGCAAAACGTCTGGGGCATACTTTCGCAGCGCAAAGGTATCAGCAACCGAGGGTTTTTCCACCGCTACGCGCTGGGAACCGACACCCATCGCAATTTTGTAGTGTTGTGCAACTTCTGCCAAACGACGGTTAATAATTCCCGCTTGTTTGGTACCCCCAGTCATGGAAGAGATTAACAAAGGTGCTGAGAGAATTTTCCCTAAAAACGTTGTGCTGATGTCAATATCATTGCGGTCTAATTCCGGTAAGCAACAATGAATAAACCGATAGCGCTCCAGTCCATTAGTTATTTGCTGACATTGAACATCTTCCTCTAGACAGATGCGGATATGATCTGCCTTGCGAGTTTGGGTTTGAGCCGAAAAGCTGGTGGGAACGTTCACAGGTAGATATAACTGAAAGTTGTGTTGATTATAATTCTCTCAGACCGAACACCCTAGAAGGGTGTCGCTATACGTATAAAGCCCACCTACGTGGGCTAAATGCTGAGAAATCGTTTTAGCCTGTGCTCGTCTGGCTTTGTTTGTGTAGTCCCACCCTTCTAGGGTGAGGAGCTATTGCAAGAATTTTTAATCGGTTGTTTTCTCATCTTTCCTGCTCTACGGTTGATAACGTAAGCTAAAATAAAAGCCTTCATCTTGGGCATTATTACCTTTATCTTTTAAATCGATGAAGGGAATTCCATAATCGAGTCGTAAAGTTAAGCGATCAATTCCTAAAGCTTGATTCCACAATAGCCCTAAACCTGCACTTGCCAAAAATGTTTGACTGGGTAGTCTGTTAGGATTATCAGATTGATTCCAGATGGCTCCTAAGTCGATAAATGGTATAAGCTGAATTGTGGATAATCCTGATTCGTTGCGTTGCACTGTAAATCTATCTTCGATCGCTAAACGAAAGCCATTATCTCCAGAGCGAATATTTTGCCGATATCCTCTGACAGACTGTCCACCACCGATTACGAATTGTTGCGAAGGTAATAAGCTGTCTGGTGTTAGTTGCAAGTCTGCTTGGATCAGCAACAAGTTATCGTCATTCAATCGTTGGACGCGCTGTCCTTGCGCCAGCCAACTGAAAAAACGACCATCAGGGATGGGTGCATTATTTATAGTAGCATCGAATAAGCCAGTACCAAAATTAAATTGCGATCGCACAAACCAAGCGCCTTGAGGATCGCGTTTGACATAATCTTGGCTAAACTTAATTACACTGGTACGGCTAACTCCATTTTCATCGGGACCAATACCAAAAGGTGTGGGAAGTCGATCAAAAAGAAAGGTTTGACCATCTTGATAGGTAAATCCTAAGGAAAGAGCAAATTCTTCTCTAGGCGATCGCACTAACGGCTGACGATAATTGATTTCATATAAATCTTGATCTGCGCGAACACCCAACTCATCAAACGGATCTTCGGTAATTTCGTTACGGTTGGGGGCAGCTCTAACTTGTACCCTCCCATTCATCGCGTTAACAGGAATTTGATAACTAAAGTCAAAAACGTCCGAACCACCTGAAAGACTATGGTAATATGACCCTGACAACTCATCACCAATTCCGGTTAAATTGCGCGATCGCAATTCAACACCCAATCTTTCTCCACCAACGCTGGGTGGTGAATAGTTATCTACACCAAAGCTAGTGGTGATGGGGTTTGCTTCTTGCACTCTTACAATTAGAGTACTTTCACCAAGTTTACCTGTAGGACGCAGACTAGCTTCGACATTGGTGAAAAGTGGATCGATTCGCAGTAACTTTAGTTGGTCTTCAAGTTGTATAGTATTAAGAGGTATACCAGCAGCTAATTTGATGCGATCGCGAATATAAGCTGGATTTAATCGCCGCGTTCCTTGAACTTCAATTTCTGATAAACGCCCTTCGATGACACGAATTACCACCACACCGTCTGTAGTCGTCGGTTGCTGAGTGACAGGAATTGCTCTAGAATTGATATATTTTTGATTTAGGTAAAGCTGAGTAATTTTATCTGCGGCTTGTCTAATTTCTTCAGTAGTTAATTCTCGTCCGATAAACGGCTGTAAAATTGGGTTAAAGTCCTTTTCAGTAAAAACAGTGCTATCGATAACTTTGATTTGGCGGACAAAAGTGCGATCGCTTGTTAGTGGTTTTGGGGCTGGTGGCTGGGAAGTTGGTTGAATTATCGGCGAAGATTCTGTTTGCTCTGGTGTCTGTACAATTACTGTAGATGTTGAGTTGTTTATCTGACCATCAAAGTCATCAGCTATAGCTTTGAATCCATTCATGCATACAATGCAGAGTGAGTGCAGAATTAACAACCCATACCTAACACGTAAGTTTTTGCTGTTATAGTAGAGACGTTCCGGCAGAATCTCTCTACGAGAAATTAGGGGTTTCATAATCATATTCAGCAATGCCGATGTTTGAGTATGTCATATAGACATGAAAATCATATTTTAGTTCTTTAAATAGTTACATTTGTTAGTGATTTCACTGAGATGATAGACATGAGGGGTATATTGTGTTTACAGGTTCAATTGCGAGTCCTTCCATGTCACCACTGATCTCAATTGTCATCGTCAATTATAATCGCGAAAATTACCTTGGCGAAGCGATCGCCAGCGTCTTAGCACAGACATGGCAAGACTTTGAGTTGCTAATTTGGGATGATGGTTCTACAGATGAGTCAGTGGCGATCGCGAATAAGTATGCTCAACAAGATAAGCGAGTACGGGTAGTAGAAGCACCTCATCTAGGAATCGCTGCGGCTAGTAAAGCAGCGATCGCCCAAACTAGCGGCACGTACATCGGTTTGGTAGACAGTGACGACATCCTAGCCCCTACTGCCTTGGCAGAAACTGCTGCGGTACTCAACCGTCATCCAAAGACGGGATTTGTTTATACCGACTATTTAAATATTGATCAAGAAGGTAAAGTCATCGGCTACGGTCATCGTTGTCGCATTCCCTATTCCAAAGAAGGTCTTTTAGTTGACTTTATGACCTTTCACTTTCGCTTGATGCGGCGATCAATTTACGACCAGGTGAGAGGTGTTAACAGTTCCTTTTATTCCTGCGCTTACGATTACGACCTATGCCTGCGATTTTCAGAAGTAGCCCAGGTGCGTCGGGTCAAAAAGCCTCTCTACCTTTACCGCATTCATTCCCAAAGCATCTCTGCTACAAGAAAAACAGAACAAATCCTGTCATCTGGGCAGATAATTGCTCAAGCACTTGAGCGGCGAGGACTTGCTAATAAATATCAAATTGATGTAGAATTATCCAACGGTCGGTTTTTGTTGCGACGCAAAAAACCTCTACTGCGAAGCATGGCGATCGCAAGCGCTTCTCTACTGGCTGTTGTGCCTGTGGGATTAGCCCAAACGCAACAAATTATACCCGCTGCTGATGGTACGAATACCATTGTTACGCCTAACGGTAATAGGCTTGATATAAGCGGTGGTAAAATTTCCGGTGATAATGCAAACTTGTTTCACAGCTTTCAAGAGTTTGGCATTTCACGAGAACAAATCGCCAACTTTCAAGCTAATCCGGCTTTGCAAAATATTCTGGGTAGAGTTACAGGTGGGAATCCTTCGCTGATCAATGGTTTAATTCAGGTGACCGGTGGAAGTCCTAATTTATATTTGATGAATCCAGCCGGATTTGTGTTTGGGGCAAATGCTAGTTTAAATGTTCCTGGTGCTTTCACCGCGACAACGGCAAACGGTATCGGCTTTGGAAATAGTTGGTTTGATGCGATCGCCACAAATAATTACACTGCTTTGGTAGGCAAACCTAACGGATTCGCTTTTACCACTAACCAGCCAGGAGCAATTATAAATGCTGGTAATTTGGGGGTGAGGACGGGTCAAAGTTTAACTTTATTAGGCGGGACAGTCTTCAATACTGGGCAGATGAGCGCACCGGGGGGGCAAATCGTCCTTACATCCGTTCCTGGGCATAATTGGGTGCGTTTGAGTCAACCGGGAAATATTTTAAGTTTGGAAATTCAACCTTTGAGCAATCAACCAAACTCGACAATTCCCGTTGCGTCTTTACCAGAATTGCTGACTGTCGGGAATACTGGCTTAACTGCTAATTCTGATGGTACTGTGCAACTAGCAAATTCAAACCTGAAAATTCCAACTTCCCCAGGTACAACTATTGTATCTGGTTCAGTTGATGTTTCAGGTTCAACTGGCGGTACAGTAAATGTTTTGGGTCAGCAAGTCGGGGTGATCGGCGCAAATATTAACGCCTCTGGCAGTAATAATGGTGGTACGGTGTTAATTGGTGGCGATTACCAAGGTAAGGGAACGATTCCCAATGCTACTCAAACTTATGTTGATTCTAATTCTGTAATTAATGCCGATAGTAACTTGAATGGCAATGGTGGACGAGTTATTGTTTGGGGTAACGACAGCACCCAGTTTTTTGGTAATATATTCGCGCGTGGTGGGGTTAATGCTGGAAATGGTGGCTTTGTAGAAGTATCGGGTAAACAAAACCTGATTTATCGCGGGAATACTGACCTAAGTGCTAAAAATGGTGTTTTTGGGAATTTACTGCTAGATCCAACTGATATCAATATCGTTGATGGTGATAACGCACCTCAAGATGCATCGTTACCTACAATTTTACAAGGCGATTCTCCCGCAACTTTCACAATTTCCAGAAACGCTTTAGAAAGCCAAAATGCTGCTGTTACTCTGCAAGCAACTAATAATATCGCTGTTGCCAATGGCGTATCATTGAATTTTGTTAATGATCAAGGCGGAGCGATCGCTTTCATCGCCGACGCAGATAATAATGGTGTAGGTGCCTTTACGATGGGTACGGCTGACACCATCAACACTAATGGCAGAGATATAAGCATTTCCGGTGCGAGTCTATCTCTAGGAAATCTCCTCACAACTGGTAGTTTCACCAATAGCGGCAATGTAAATCTGTCTGCAACTGGCAATATTAGTGCAGGTAATATTATTGCTAGTGGTAATGGCTATGGATCTGTTAATAGTGGCAATATTAATGTTACCAGCACCAGTGGCGGAATTACCTTGAATCAGCTTGACACTAGCAATAATAATGGTAATACAACTGGAAGCGTAACTTTAAATGCCGTAGGCGACATTTTTACAGATACTATTAACACCTCTGCAAGTGGAGGTTTTGGCTCTGGTACAGGTGGTGCTGTTATAGCCACGACCAGCGGTGGTAATATCACAACAGGGGCAATTGACTCATCAGCAAACGTCAACATTGGCGAAGGTAATATAACTGCTACAGGTGGAGATGTCACTCTGCAAACTATTAGTCCTGCTGGTAGCACAATTAGTTTTGATAGTATCAACACTCAAGCTAATAATGGTCAAAGCAATCCTGAACAAGGTATCTTTGCTACAGGTGGTAATGTGCAAGTGCTGACAAACGGACTTGTTCAAGGAACAGGAACGATTGGTAGGGAAAGTAATGACACGATCGCCACTGGTGGAGGAGCTGTTACAATTCGACATGATGGCGGAGCAGATAATGTACCCTTCACCGTGGGTGATGCAGCTCTCAATGGTACAGCAGGAAGTATTAATGCGGGGGGAACCTCAATTATATCAGCCGATAGTTTTCCTGTTTTGCCTGATGGGGGAACAGCTAGCGGTACTCCCCCTCTGATTACAATTAATTCTGTTAACAGCGCACCGACATTAACGACAAACCCTTTAATTTCAAATAATGCTCAAGCCGGTCAATCTTTTCCTTTTACGTTTACCGCTAGCACCGGCGATGTCAATCTTGATAACACCTCTATCGTGCTTGATGCGATTCAAGCAGGAACATTAACGCGAGGTAATACTGTTTTAAATCCTGGAGATATCTTAGTTCCAGGCGAAACGCTTAATTATACATCATCAAGTAATGCAACTGGGGCAATTAATGCTTTCACAGTTAGAGCAAGCGATCGCGTTTCCTCTTCCCCACCTCAACAAGTAGGACTTAATATTGCTCAAACTCCACCACCACCACCACCACCACCACCACCACCTCCACCTCCACCTGACGACCCGATACGAACTCCTGACCCCTGCACATTTCAATGCGATAATAATCCCGTGAAGCGGGATAACCGTGTCACTATCAGCACGATTCCCATTGACACTAATCGAGCGTTGCTTGATACCAATCCCACTCCGGAAGATAAGTTTACTAGTAGCATTGCGACTTACTTAGGCATACCGATTCCCAACCTGAAAACATTGGATGAAGGTAAAGAAATTGCTCAGAGAATTGAGAAAGCTACTGGTGTGAAACCTGCGTTTGTATACGTTAGTTTTGTTCCTGTAGAAATTACTCCAGAAACAGTCTCAGGTAATAAACAGTTAAATACTACAGCAGAGCAGAATAGCGAGCAGCTCGAACTAGTGATGGTGACAGCAACAGGAAATCCTGTACGCAAGCGCATCCCAGAAGCGACAAAAGCCGAAGTTCTAAAAATGGCAGAGGAATTTCGCAACCAAATCGTTATACCCCGAAATCGTCGCGGCAAGAGTTATTTACCTTCGTCTCAGCAACTTTATCGTTGGATAATTTCTCCACTAGAAGCAGATTTACAAGCGCAAAAAATCACCAATCTAGTTTTTCTACCAGATGTTGGTTTACGTTCTACTCCGATGGCGGCTTTACACGATGGTAAAGGATTTTTGGTAGAAAAATACAGTATTGGCTTGATGCCTAGTCTTACCTTAACTAATACTCTCTACACCGACATTAAAAAATCCCAACTTTTGGCAATGGGAGTCTCTCAAAGTACTCAGGGACAATCGCCTTTGCCAGCAGTTCCGGTGGAATTATCAACATTGGTATTCAAACTTTGGCAGGGTAAATTATTTTTGAACAACCAAGCGACTTTAGACAATCTTAGAGCCATCCGTCGCCAACAACCATTTGGCATTATTCACATGGCAACCCATGCTGATTTTAACACAGGTCCTGTGAGTAATTCATATATTCAACTGTGGGAAGACAAGTTACGCTTAAACCAGATTAGGCAATTAGGCTTTAATGAACCTCAAGTAGAGATGTTGGTGTTAAGTGCTTGTAGAACAGCTTTGGGCGATGAAGAGGCAGAAATTGGATTTGCTGGGTTAGCGGTGTTGGCAGGTGTGAAAACTAGTGTTGCGAGCTTGTGGGCGGTTAATGATGTCGGTTCTGCCGCGTTGATGACGAAATTTTATGAGAGGTTGAGAACGGCTAGAATTCGGGCAGAAGCTTTAAGAGAGGCTCAAGTAGCGATGGCAAAAGGAGAGATTTACTTAAAAAACGGTCAGATACAAGGTTTGGGAGAAGTTGGAGGTTTACTTTTACCCGCTGACAGTATCCAGCAACCTGATGGATCTTTATCTCATCCTTATTATTGGGCGGCATTTACAATGGTTGGCAATCCTTGGTAATGTTATGTTTGGATTGAGAAAAATTATCAAAAACCCTGCGATTATTTCTAGTGCGATCGCCACAGTGTTGCTGTTTGGGATTCAGCGATTAGGAATGCTAGAAGCCTTAGAATTGAAGGCTTTTGACCAGATGATCCAAATGCGTGGCGATCCTGGTTTAGATCCTCGCATCTTAGTTGTGGCAGTAACTGAAAAAGATTTGCAACTTTTGCAAAAATGGCCCTTATCAGGAGAAATTGTTGATAACCTGTTTAGCAAACTAGAGCAATATCAACCGCGAGTAATTGGGTTGGATATCTTTCGTGACTTACCAGTAGAGCCAGGTCATGACAAATTATTAAAACATATTCAACAGAGCGATCGCATTATTTCTGTCTGCAAACATTCTGATTCAGTTAATTCTCCCACACCACCGCCAGCAGGAACACAACCAGAGCAAGTAGGATTTAGCGATGTCGTTTCAGACACAGATGATATTGTTCGGCGAAATCTACTGTTGCTACAACCAGAATCTACCTCACCTTGTGCAACTCCTTACTCTCTTGGCTTACAACTAGCACTGCGCTATTTGGGAAACATTCAACCCAAATTTTCTGCCAAAAAAGAATTGCAAATAAATAATACTATATTTAAACCGTTACAAAGTGACTCTGGAGGTTATCAGAAAGTAGATACAAATGGCTTCCAAATTCTGCTGAATTACCGTTCTGTTAACCCTGTCAAACAAGTCAGTGTTAGCGAAGTGCTGGCAAATCAAATCAATTCAGCTTTGGTAAAGGATAAAATCGTTATTATTGGCTCAACCGCACCCAGTATTAAAGATATTTTTAACACACCCTATAGCCCCAATCAGCAAGACAACCAAAAAATGGCTGGAGTTGTTTTGCAAGCGCAAATGGTTAGTCAAATTCTCAGCGCTGTTATCAACAAACAACCTCTATTTTGGTTTTTCCCGGAGTGGGGTGAAGTTCTCTGGGTATGGGTATGGAGTTTAACCGGAGGAATTATCGCATGGCGGATTCAACATCCACTACGCTTGACATTTGCTAGTGGAGTAACTCTAGCTTCATTGTTAGGAATTAATTTTATCATCTTTACCCAAGCCGGATGGATTCCGGTAGTATCTCCTGCGCTGGGTTTGATAATTACCATCGGGAGTGTTGTTGCATACAGCGCATTCCGCAACAAACAAGAGCAAGAAAAAATAGCGCGTCAGGTTCAAGAACAAGAAAAAACCATAAAATTATTGCAAGCGCTTTTAAAAGAGGGTGGAAATACAGATAGTGAGACAACAGCAATTGCTGTGTTCCAAAAAGATACTTTACTCAACCAACGCTATAAAGTTACTGAACCTTTAGGTTCGGGAGGCTTTGGTAAAACATACTTAGCTGACGATACTCAGCGTCCAGGGAATCCTCAGTGTGTAGTTAAGCACTTGCAACCGACTCTTCAACATCAAGAGTTTTTAGATGTTTCCAGACGTTTATTTAAAACTGAAGGAGAAATTTTAGAAATTTTGGGTAAACACGATCGCATTCCCCAATTGTTAGCTTATTTTGAAGAAAGTCAACAATTTTATTTAGTGCAACAATTTATTCCCGGTCATTCTCTCAGCGAAGAAATTAAGTCTGGTAAACGCTTATCAGAGACGCAAGTTATTGAGTTACTTCAGGATGTTTTGCAAGTGCTGATTTTCGTTCACAGTCATCATGTAATTCATCGAGATATTAAGCCGGCTAATATCATCAGACGGCAACAAGATAATCGCTTGGTTTTAATTGATTTTGGCGCTGTAAAGCAAATTCAATCTCAGCAAATTCAAGATAATCAATCGGTTGCAATTGGTACTGCTGGTTACGCTCCCCCAGAACAATTGTTAGGACATCCCCGGCTAAATAGTGATATTTATGCTTTGGGAATGATTGGAATTCAAGCCTTAACTGGAATTTCTGCTAAAGAATTTCAAAGAAACGCGCATGGTGAATTAGTTTTCAAAACTGATTTAAATACTGATGAAGTAGTTTGGTATAAGCTAGGTAATTTTAGTGAAAAATTAGCCACTATTTTAGATAAGATGGTGGCTTACGACTTTATCCAAAGATATCAGTCAGCAGAAGAGGTTTTACAGACTTTGCAGAGTCTTTTATTGCCTTTGTGATGCTTGTAGTAACGCAATTAATTGCGTTATACCATGTAATGCCCTCAGGCTAGAAGCCTGGACGCCACATGCGCGACTGCCGGCGGAGCCGTCCAACGCAGTGGCTCGGCATTACAAACAAAGTCCACCTGCGTGGGCTAAATGCTTGAACCCCACCTGCGTAGGCTTAGTTCGTATAGCCGCACCCTTCTAGGGTGTCGGTTACAATAGAGGTGCTTTGGCAATTTTTTCTAAACCTACTGATTTCAACAAATCTTCCCAATCAGTTTTAAGTGCTAAATCGTTGGGACTGGTGCGTCGTAGATCTGCGATAGTTGTTAAAGTGTCTTGCCAAATTCCCGATGTTGCATACAAAGCAGCACGCTCTCTTGGCTGTGCTTTTTGTAACTGAATTGCTAAATTAGGATCGGTCTGGATGCGTTGAATTGAGCCTGTTAGTTCCATATCTTTATCACGACTTTGAGTATCGCAAACTATTGAGAAACTCCAATCGTACTCTTTGCCATTTTGTAAAGATGGTAAATTTGTATTTGCCGGAAAACTGACACGAACAATACCAGATTCTTTAGTGGACTTCAAGGTTGTTTTATACAATTCCTCATTGCTGGTATTATCTAGCAAAACAAACTCGAACGCTTGTGCAGAGTTTTGCGGAACATAAACAAAGAAACTTGGATACGCTACTGTAGTTAGTTGCAGATCTGTTTTTGGTGTCACAGGTGTGGGAAGCTGTCCTATTTCCACACAAGATCCTGCACGAGATGCTGCTGATTCGCGCCTACCGGGTCGTCCTATACTAGAGACGAAGGATAGGCTAGCTTGACGACGATTTTTAATATAACTTTGAATGTTATTTACTGCTATATTGGCGTATTTATCTCCAGGACGTTGCTGTAGTGCTCGCTTAAAATAATTGAAAGCACTCGGATAGTTTCTTTGAGCAGTTGCGGCGTAACCAAGTTGCATATACTGGTTGTAAGCAGACTGTGTTTGAGCTAGCAAACTTTTGCTAAAACTAACAGATAACGCAATTGCTAAGAAAACAGACAAGTATCTCATCGAGAATATTTTTTTCATCATTCTTCCCGGATATTGAGACTATATTATTTACTACAGTTTAATTAAACTTAATTCCGTTAAGTTTGAAAATTTAGCTAATAAATATTTATAGGTTCCAAAAGAATTATATCAATTTTGGAATTGGGAATTGGGAATTTGAGCAGGGGGAGCAGGGGGAGTAGGGGGAGTAGGGAGAGCAGGGGGAGCAGGGGGGGAAATATTTCTTCTTTCTCACCCTTTACCCTTTGCCGTTTAACCTTTTCCCCTCAACAAAATTGCCCAATGCCCAATTTTCTATTTTTGGAGCTTCATTCTTTGCTGTAAAGCGTCGCGAGCATGTTCTCGGTCGTCAAAGTGGATTTTTTCGGTGCCGAGAATTTGATAGTCTTCGTGACCTTTACCTGCCAATAATACGCCGTCTCCAGGTTGAGCCTGCAAAATTGCGGTGCGAATGGCAGTAGCGCGATCGCATATTACTGTCGGATTAACAGTCTGGGGAATTCCTGCCAAAACGTCTTTTAAAATTCGTTCTGGGTCTTCGGTGCGCGGATTATCTGATGTCACTACGGCTACATCAGCTAAATCAGCGGCGATTTTACCCATTTTCGGACGCTTAGTGCGATCGCGATCGCCTCCGCAACCAAAAACGCAAATCATCTTCCCAGGAATAAACGGACGTGCGGCTTTGAGCAAATTTTCCAAACTATCGGGAGTGTGGGCATAATCCACAATCACGCTGATTTCTTGCTCAGAAGTAATTTGCACTCTTTCCATTCGTCCGGGAACTCCCGGAAACTCAGGTATCACAGAAGCAATTAACTGCAAATCTAAACCTAAGTGTAAAACTGCACCAACCGCTGCCAAAAGATTTTCTAAGTTATATTGACCAACTAAAGGCGATCGAAAAGCAATTTTCCCCTTTGGTGTATGCATTCTACCACTTACACCGTTAGGCTCATAACTCAACTCACTCATCCACAAATCAGCCGTAGAATCGTTAACGCTGTAACTCCAAACTTTATCTGGATTCAAAGAGGCAATTAATCGCTTTCCATAAACATCATCGGCGTTAATTATCGCCCGTCCCGTGAGATAATCAGAATTGAAAAGTAGTGCCTTCGCCGCAAAATAATCTTCCATATCGGTGTGATAGTCAAGATGGTCTTGGGTGAGATTGCTAAATACCCCCACCTCAAACTGACAACCCATCACTCTACCCTGCGCCAAAGCATGAGAACTAACTTCCATCACCCCAAACTCATTACCCGCATTTAAAGCGGACGCCAGCTGCTGCTGCAACTCCACCGCAAACGGCGTAGTGTAGGCAGCAGTTTGCTCAAAACCTGCCCAACGAGTGTAGAGAGTTCCCATCAAAGCCGTCTTTTTATTCGCCTTGTGCAGCAAATATTCAATCAGATGGGTAGTAGTAGTTTTGCCATTCGTACCCGTCATCCCCACCAGCTTGAGTTTTTGCCCAGGATAGCCGTAAAAAGCTGCCGCAATTTGGGCACAAGCCTTAGTCATATCCAAAGCTGTAATCACACACTCACTTGCGGGAGGATTTTTTTCTGCCGCTTGAGGTGAGATAATAGCAGCAACAGCACCAGATGCGATCGCGCTTTGCCAAAACTCCCCACCATCAACACGTGTTCCTGGCATACCAATAAACAAATCTCCCACACCACAAGCGTGAGAATTCGTCTTCAAACCCTTCACCTCAACATCCATCGCTGAATGTTCAGGTAATTGTCCAATTCCCTCTACACCCGCTAATAATTCACGCAGTTTCATACGAACGAACCTCGTCACCCGGTAATGTTGCGCCTATTTTGCACTATTTTTCAGTTTATACAAACACTTACAAATACTTCCGGAGCATTTTCTCCAATTGTTGCACCGTTGCACGCGGTGAAGGACGCGGTATCATTTCCTCTTTCCAGTCTTCCTCTGTGTCCTCTGCTTGTCTGCGGTTGGTGACATAAAGCACTGGCACTTCATACTGATATGCCCCAAACCAATCATCACGAGTCATAATGTCGCGAATTTCCAGTTGTAGAGACGCGAAATTTCGCGTCTCTACGATTTGTTCTAACTTTTCCTGCAACCCTTCGCATAAATGGCAACCAGGTTTGCTGTATAAAATTAATCGCATTTGTTGAATACCGATTAGGATAAATCTCACGCCAAAGCGCAAAGTATGAGATTATTAAATTTTAAGTTTCCACTGCAAATTCATCTGGATCGATTCCCCAATTTACCCAGCGAATCGCCTCACGCGCTGATTTTACATCAGGTGGGACGCGCAACACATGAATAAATTCGGTGCTGGGGCAAGTCATCTTTAGGAGATAAATAAACCTTAAGTTTCTCGCGCAGCTTTTCTAACAGTTTCCACATCTACCTCTAATATTTCTGCAATTTCCTGCAAACTTAATCCGCGCTGCAAAAGCTTGGGAACAACTTCTAGCTTACCTTCTTCCTTAGCTTCCTGATAAACTTTCGTGTGCTTAATCAAGCTTAAATTTAGCATCGCTTCTATCTCCTCTCGACTTAAATTTGGAAACTTGTAAACAAAAATAGTCTCTATAAATTCTAAAACTTTCTCTTGGATAACGGTATCAGTTAATTCTTCCCTAGCTTTGTTAACTAATTGTTTCGCAAATTGAGTAGCATTATTCTTACTTTCGACAATTAACTTCAAAATTCCTAAACCTAAAGATGATGCAACTTCCTCAAGTTCATTTAGGTAAACGCATCGCAGATGGATTTCTCTTAAAGCGCGATAACGTGGTGGATATACGCTTTCGTTGGGGAGCATCCCAATTTGGCAAAAAGATGGGAAGAAGACAAGAATATTGGCGATTGTAACTCGCGAATAAAAGGGGAACTGTACATCAACACCGGAATTCGAGAGAATTAATAATGTTCAACAAGCA